>Ga0180432_10001497_pt1 | contig 36790 bp, 31 predicted proteins | sample SS_ome_10_FD_132414 | JGI IMG/M metagenome (GOLD analysis project Ga0180432, IMG submission 132414) | Hypersaline lake sediment archaeal communities from the Salton Sea, California, USA - SS_1_MS_2 metaG | ecosystem: Environmental > Aquatic > Non-marine Saline and Alkaline > Hypersaline >... | reverse complement strand
TTTGTAGGGAACGCCCTCTGTGGCGTTCCGAAACCCGGAAAACACGCTCGTTGCTGCTTCCCGGAACGCCACAGAGGGCGTTCCCTACAGACTGAACGTGTCAAACGCCAAAAAGTCACAGCCACAGTGGTCGCGGAACGAGTCGCCCTTACGTGCGGAGATTGCCATGCGACCGCTGATCGTTTGCGTCTCTTGGATCGTCCTTACATCCATGACGTTTGTTGCCGCGCGGCCCGGGATTGAAGACCCCCGGGACATCACCGCCGGCAATCGCATTCCCGACGAAGGCTACTGCGACCAGCCGTACGTCGTGGTGACCGGCGACGGCAACTGGCTCTGCACGCTGACGACCGGGGCGGGACGCGAAGGACAACGCGGACAACATATCGTGGCCACGATCAGCAGCGACCGGGGCAAGACCTGGTCGAAGCCGGTCGACATCGAACCGGCGGACGGGCCGGAGGCCTCCTGGGTCGTTCCGCTGATTACGCCCGGCGGACGCGTCTACGGGTTCTACACCTACAACGGCGACAACATGACCGGCCGGCGGGCCGACATGCTCGGGTGGTATTGCTACAAGTATTCCGACGACCACGGCCGGACTTGGTCGAAGCGAACCCGATTGCCCTTGCGATTGACCGCCTGCGACCGCGGCAACGATTGGAAGGGCAAAGTGCAGATCTTCTGGGGGATCGACAAGCCGTCGGTCCTGAGCGACGGCAGCGCGATGTTCGCCTTCACGAAGCTCGGCCGCTACATGCTCGAAAACGGCGAGGGCTGGTTCTTCCGCTCCGACAACATCCTCAAGGAAAAGGACGTCGCCAAGCTCCATTGGCAACTGCTGCCCGAGGGCGAGCACGGCCTCCGCGCGCCGGAGTTCGGCTCCGTGCAGGAGGAGCACAACTTCGTCGAGCTTTCCGACGGGTCGTTGTATTGCGTCTATCGCACCACGACCGGCTACCCGTGCCACGCGTACAGCCGCGACGGGGGGCGGACCTGGACCAAGCCGGAGCAGATGACCTACACACCCGGCGGTCGGAAGATCAAGACGCCCCGGGCGTGCCCGAAGTTGTGGCGGACGGCCGGCGGCCGGTTCCTCTTCTGGTTTCACAACAACAGCAGCCGATCGTACCAGGCCCGCAACCCCGTCTGGATCGCCGGCGGTATCGAGCGCAACGGCAAAATCCACTGGTCGCAGCCGGAAATCCTGCTGTACGACAAGAACCTCAAAGGTCGAATGAGCTATCCCGACCTGATCGAACAGGACGGGCGCTACTGGGTGACCGAAACCCAGAAGACCGTCGCCCGCGTGCATGAAATCGACAAATCGCTGCTGGAAGGACTCTGGAAACAAGGCCAAACGAAGGAAGTTTCGCAGCGCGGGCTCGTCTATGAACTCGGCGCGGCAGACGCCAAGCTGCCCGAACAGATCGACATCACCAAGACCGGCGGGCTGTCGCTGGATTGCCGGATCAAGCTCGAGGACCTCTCGCCGGGGCAAGTCCTCGTCGATTCGCGAGACACAAGCGGCAAAGGCTTCGCCCTGACGACCGCCGACAAGGGGGCGCTCCGCTTCGAACTGAGCGACGGCAAGACCAAGGCCGCCTGGGACTCCGACGCGGGGCTGCTTCAAGCGGGCAAGCTCCACCACGTCGTCGCGATCGCCGACGCCGGCCCGCGGATCATCACGTTCGTCATCGACGGCACCCTCAACGACGGCGGCCCACAGCGCCAATTCGGCTGGGGCCGTTGGAAAGGCGACCTCCGCAGCGTCCGCGGCGCCGCAAAACTCCGCACCGCCCCTGCGGTCCAACAACTCCGCGTCTACAACCGCTACCTCCGCACCTCCGAAGCGGTGGCCCATTTCCATGCCGGCCGTTAATGGCCGGCTAGTGGTCAATCGAGCAGTTTGGCAACGCCTGCTGGAGGTTCGCGACACCATCGTCGCTGACTCGTGAGCCATGAAGCCACAACGTTTCAAGGTTATTGAGGCCCCGAAGATGTTCCAGCCCGGCGTCCGTGACTTGGGTGTCTTGAAGCCATAGCGTTTCGAGGTTATTGAGGCCCTGGAGATGTACCAACCCTGCGTCCGTGATTTGCGTTCCTTGAAGAACCAGAAATTCGAGGTTGGTCAGGTCCGTGAGATGCACCATCCCGGCGTCGGTAACCTGGTCCCCAAGCGACAGTGTTTTGAGGTTCGTGAGTCTCTGGAGATGTACCATCCCTGCGTCGGTAACTTGAGTGCCATCCAAACTCAGCCCTTCGAGCTTCACATGACCCGTGAGCTGTGCGAGCCCGGCGTCGGTAACTTGCGAATCGATGATATCCAGCGACTTGAGTTTCGTAAGCCCGTTGAGATGTACCAGACCATCGTCGGTAATCTGCGTACTGTCGAGGAAGAGAGCCTCGAGATTGCGTAACTCCTTAAGGTATGCCAAACCGGCGTCAGTAACCTGAAGACCATAGAGGTGTAGATACTTGAGTTTCGTCAGGTTTCCAAGGTGTGCGAGCCCGGCGTCGGTGACGTGGGTCTCGTCCAGCATGAGCGCTTCGAGATTCGTAAGTCCTGCGAGATGCTCCAACCCGGCATCCGTAACGTGGGTTCCCACGAGCTCCAGCGTTTCCAGGTTGGCAAGTTTTGCGAGATGCTCCAACCCGGCGTCCGTAACGTTGGTTTCACACAGCGTTAGTGTTTCGAGCCCGGCGTGTTCCGCGACACGTTTCAACCCGTCATCCGTGATTTTCGTGTGATCGAGTGCCAGCAACTTGAGCCCTGTCAATCCCGAAAGGTGTTCCAGACCGTCGTCTGCTATGTTCGTTCCCAGAAAACGCAATTCTTCAAGTCCCGGCAATGCTTCCATATGCGGCTTCAGTTGCGCCAAGCGCGCATGGATCGCTTCCGTGTCACTGGCAGGTGGACCCGAACCAGATAATGATAATAATGCGTCGAAGGGATCAACTCTGTCATCAATGCCGCGCACCTCAACGGCATCCGAGAAGAAATCGATTCCGAGCAATTCCCGGAGCCACGCCGGTCCGGGTTCGTCGTTGACGGTAATCCTACCAACAGCAAGAGGGTCGCGCTCTTCATAATCATACCTGACGTAGGCATTCATCGTGAAGAGTGCCTCTACGGCCTCCTCCTGCCGTTTGGCTCGCTGCACCTTCCACGAGAACCACCCGCCGACAATCGCAACCACAACCATCAACAGCAGCGGTGTCTTGATGCCGAACTGGAATCGCCGCCGCAGAATAAGGCTGGCAAGAAGCCAAAGCAACCCGGCCGCAATCACCGCGCACAAGACCCCCACCGCCACCACCACCATCTGGCCACTGGTCGGCTCGATCAGCAGCAGAACGACCTCTGTGACCAGCAGCCCGACTACGAGTTTGCCGGGCGTGGTGTGATACCATCGGGTTTTCGGCAGGTCTTGGTCGGCCATGTCCACATGATACCACAATTGCGCCGTCGCGGCCAAGGCATGATGAGTATCGCTCCGTCTACTGCGCTTCTGCCGCGTGGCGGAGTCGGCGGGCGGTTGTGCGGAACTCTTCCAGGTCCATTTCGCGCAAAAAAACCAGGCCGCGCGTGCCGCGGATCAACGCGCTGGGATGCTCGGCGAACCACTCGCGCCCCAGACACGTCTTGAGCACCTGGTACTGCTGGACCTGAATCTCCTGGGCCAGCTCGCAGAACGGGCCGTCGTGCTCGTGGCTGGGGAACGACGCCTCGCGCTGGGAGACGAACGTGTTGAGAAAGGCGCTCTCCATCACGGAGAACATGTTCATCGAGACGGGCAGAAAGACGTTCGCCTCGGCGGGATGGAACCGGTACCAGACGTTGCGGTAACCCCAGACCCGAATGTCCTCGCACCCGCTCTCCCGCGTGTAGCGGGCGGTCGCTTCGTTGATCGCCTGGAGCACCTTGTAATGGGTGTCGGGACCACTCGCTTCCGGGTCGAACGCGACGGAAATCACGTCGGGCCGCGTTTCCTTGAGCAACTCGAGGATGGGCAGCACGTCGCGCTCGATCGTCGGCATCGGCGTGAAAATGTCGCCCGTGTAAAAGCCGAGACGCAGGTGGTGGATGTGCGACGACTGCCAACCGAAATACCCCCAAAGGCATTCGGCCTCCCACTCGCGGCACATGCCCTTGAGGTCCTGGATTCCCTCCGGGTCCTTCTTTCCGGGATAGACGGTCTGGAGGTAGTGTTCGAGTTCCTTCATGCGGTCGCGGATTGCGCCGAGATCGTTCTCGCCGTACAGGGCGATGAGATTTCGCAGGAGCCGCCGTGCGGCGCCCTCGTCGCGCATTTCCTCGTTTCGGGCGGCAATGCCGTCGAGATACTGCCAGATGTCGCGGTTGCGGCCCTGTGCGTCGTCCGCGTCGAAGTAACCCTCCGCATGGAACCTGCGGAACCCGGGCGTGTCGATGAACGACCGCAGACGCTCGAGCCGCCGGATCATGTAATCGTTCGTGACGGCCGTGAATCCGCTGGTCAACGTGGCAAAGTGGTGTACGTTGCTCGCGTCGCGGATATTGCGGACGATCGCCGGCATGACGCCGAGCATCAGATCGTCGTGGTGCGGCTCGGTGTGCAAAAACCGCGTGTCCCGCAGAGTGGCGCTGCCCGCCTCGATCTTCCCGATTAGCCGCCGGCGGACCATGGCCTTCAGATCGGAGAACGGTTCGGTCCGCTTGCCCAGGATCATGTGTGTCATCGCGTCGGCCCGGGCGTCTTCGTCCGACAGATCGAGCACGCGGCGGTTTCGCGCAAGCGCCAGATCAACCAGTGCCATCTCGACCTCTTCGTCGGAGATCGTTTCGGACTGTTCCCGCAAGGCAACCTGCCGCCGGCGCAGCTTTTGGGCGGCGCCCAACGTGACGAAAAACCTTGCACCGGGCAGATCGCGCAGCGCCCCCGCCGGAATCAGCACGCTCCGCGGCCGCTGGACCGCGTCGGCCACGATCTGTGCCTTCGCTTCGCCGGCGGCCAGGATGACGGCCACGCACTCGGGATTGAACGTGATCGTGCCGAGCCCGATCGTGATAACGAGCCGCTCGCGCGAGACCTCGATGCCGCCGAGGTCGCCGGCCGCGGCGGCCTGGGTCTCGTAGTTGGTCGCCATCAGCCGCGTGGTCGAGTAGTGGTCCGAGCCGCGGATGTTGAAGCCGATATGGCCGTCGGGGCCGATGCCGCCGAGGAAGAACCCGATCCCGCCCAACTCGCGAATCCGGTCTTCGTAGCACCGGCACCAGTCGTCGATCCGCTGCAACACGGCTTGCTGCGTTTTCTCAAGATCGGTCGCCGCCTGTCGCGTCCGCAGGCTCAGATCGACGCGGGAATCGGGCCAGACCTCCTCGAACGTCTGCTGCCGGTCGAGGCCGATCTCGCTGCAATTGATCAGCAGGGCCTTGCCGCGGTCGAGCCCAAAGCCTTCGAGGTAGTACTTGTTGACGTAGTGGTAGAAGCTGTTCTGCTGGGCGGGCTGGATCGGGTAGAACTCGTCGATCTGGACGAAGTGGAGGCCCCGCATCTCGGGACGCCGGGCGGGATCGACCCCCGACTGCTCCAACATGGCCCGAGTCTCCGACGTCTCCCATGTCGAGAGCAGACGCGTCACCCAGGAGATGAAATGTTCCGGCGTCTTGCCGGTCGGCAACGAGACCGCGCCGCCGGGGTGGTCCTGCACCCATTCGAGGAATCGCATGGCCGCCAGCTTGCCCAGGGCCGGGAAGTTGTCGACCGTGATGACCGGGATCTTCTCGGCGGGGGCATACAGGGCGCCAAGCGGCGACGCGGTGACCGCCGCCTGTTCCACGCGAGTCAAAATCAGGGAGTCGGCATGTTCCAACGTCTTCACTTCTCGAACTGCGAGACTGCTTTCACAAGAATGCTCGAGGATAGAGGATCGAACATCATCGGTCACGGCGTTATTGGCGCGGGTCGGCTAGATCGATGTCCCTGATATACACGACTTTTACCGCGTAGACCGGGATTCGAAGTATTGCCCTGCCGGCGACCCCCTCGCCCGCGCCTATATTCCTGAGGGTAAGGTATTCGGAGTGGATGTCGGCGACTTCGTATGCCGGCTGTACCCCCCAGGGCCGGTCTGCAAACGCGGGGGTTGCGGCGCCGGACGTCGTGATTTCGTAGCCGTGACCAACGTCGTTCAACATAACACGGTCTTTGATCCGCAACCCGGTGAACACACCCGCCGGTTTTGCCGCGGGGACCGCTTTTGGGGCCGGTTGCCCCTTTGGAGCCGGTTGCCCCTTCGGGGCCGCTTGCCCCAGCATGATTGCCGGAATGACCGCGATGGCCAGCAACGCCGCGACCGGGATCCATCGTCGTTGTTTCATGGTTTCACCTGATCCTTTCGCTTTTGGAGATTGTTGGCGGTTTTGCAGCGGAGACAGAAAAAGTAACGGAAGCAGAAAAGGTATTATAACATAGTGCGGCCGCGCCGCAACCAACGCAGCCCGGTCCCGCTTCCGTGCAACCAGCCGTTTCGGTTTTGCGGGAACGCGTTCATCTACCGGCCGCCCAGAATGCCAGGATTTTCACGACGAGCTTTGCGGCGGTCAGGTCGCACCCCGGAGGATTCGGCGAGGGGACGAACTCGACGACGTCGGCCCCAAGCAGACGGCACGTGGAGTCCGCCGTAAGCGTCCGGAGGATCGCCATGGTTTGTGCCCAGGAAAGCCCTCCCGGCTGCGGCGTGCCCGTGCTCGGGATCACCGACGGATCGAGCCCGTCGACGTCGATGCTCACGTAGACCGGCCCGCGGAGACCCGACAACAGGGCCGGCAGCTCCTCCCATCGCTGCGGAAGCTGATGGGCGTAGAACGTCTCGATCCGCTCGTCCGCCGCGGCCAGCTCGTATTCCTCCCGCGAGAGGCTGCGAACGCCGATCTGCACGAGCCGGCATCCTCGCTCCCAGAGCCGCCGCATCACGGTGCCGTGCGACCACCGCCGCCGGTCGAGTTCGTCGATCAAATCGGCGTGGGCGTCGATCTGGACGATCGTCAGTTCGGAGAGATCGTCGATCAGGCCGCTCGCCGCACCGTAGGTCAACGTGTGTTCGCCGCCGACGGCCACGACGAACTTGTCGCGCAATGGTGCAACGCACATGCGAACCGCTTCGAGATAATCCTCCACGCGTTCCCGGACCGGCAGGAAATCCATTGTGTGGAGTCTGGGGGACCGCTCGAAGTCGACCAGCGTCTGCTCGTCGAACGTTTCGATCTGGCAGCTCGCGTCGAGAATCGCCTTCGGCCCGCCGCCGGTCCCGCGGCCGTACGAAACCGTCTTCTCCAGCGGCAGCGGCAGGATCACCGCGTCGGCCGCTTCCAACGGGCACGGCGGAAGGTCGAGAAACAGGGTCGGGCCTTCAGGCGGCATATTAGCGGTCAGTGTTCACAGGGGTTAGGATTGTGTTCCGGGGTATTTCTGTTGTAAATCTGCGACCGGTGGTCGCGGCTTTACAGCAGAACTCTCAACCCTCAATTCTCAACCTTCCAGGACCGCCCGGACCAAAAGCGGCCACGCGATCGTGGCGTCGCAACGGACCTCGGCAAAACGACCGCCGTCTTCCGCGCTTACGAACTTCCCCCACGAAACGCCTTCCGAATACGTACACCCGCTCAGCCCGCCCCAGTGGGCCGGCTCGGGGCAAATCCGCACGCCGTAGCGGAACTTCGGCACGGGCAGCCTGGTTCCCAGACGAATGTTGATGATGTCGACAAACGGTCCGACCTGCTGTGCCCAGTTCCGCGGCACCCCGCCGCCGATCGTAAAAATCCCCAGCCGCTTCGCACGAAGAACGCGACGTGTATAGTCCCGCAAATCGAGAAACGGATTGAACGACGGCACCGTGTCAAAGAAACGGTCAAGGTCGACCTTGTCGCCTTGAACATGCCTGTCTTTGAGAACGTGCATCGCCACGTCCAGGCCCAATTCCGAATCGGTCAGCGCCGGTACGTAAACCGGCACGTCGCGCCGGCAGGCGCAACCCAAGATGCTCGGCATCCGGCCGTCGTCGATCAACCGTTGGCCGATTGCGCAGTTCAGCTCCCGTGAGCTGATCGGCTTCGAGAAATCCATGCCGGCAAGGACCTCGCCGATCACCTCCCCGGCCCGGTTGAGGTTGGCCTCCATCTCCAGGGTGTCGTAGACGCGGTTGTAGCCCCGCCGGAAGAGATCCTCGTCGGAGACGCCGGGGTCGACCTTGTAGTGGATACAGCCGATCGCTTCAGATAGTCCATGGGCCATCAGTGCGCCGGTGCAGACGATGATGTCGGCCATGCCTCGGTCGATCATCTCGCAAAGGATTCGGCCCTGCTTGGCGACGGTCATCGCGCCGGCCACCGTGACGACGACGGTGCAGTCGGGGTCGCCGACCATCGCCCGGAGCACTTCGTACGCTTCGCCGAGATCGCGTCCTCCGAACGCCGTTTTCGACATTGCCCGGAGCATGTCGGCGAAGTTTTCGACGCGGCCGAGGTCGATCGCCTCGAGCGGCTCCAGTCCGTCGTCACGGCCGTCGTGCAGTTTTCTGTGGTGATCGTCGGTCATGGTGGGTTGGCCTCCCTCGCTGATTCCATGGGATTGCAAGGGTTTTGTCAAGTGGGGTTTGCTTCGGGGATACTTGCGAAGGGCGGGCAAAGCGGCTATCTTGGCCGTCGGTCAAATAACCGTCGGTCGAATAACCTGAAGAAGGGGAGACCTCAACGATGGAACCGCTTGTGCCTAAACAGGCCTTTTTTACCAGGGGTGTCGGGAAGCACACCACGCGGTTGCAGAGTTTCGAGTCGGCGCTGCGGGCGGCGGGCATCGAAATCTGCAACCTCGTCTCGGTCTCGAGCATCTTTCCACCGCACTGCAAGGTTATTTCAAAAGAACAGGGGCTGGCCAGGCTCTGCCCCGGGCAGATTACCCACGTCGTCTTGGCCAAAGAGAGCACCAACGAGCCCTCGCGAAGCGTCGGGGCCGGCATCGGCCTAGCTGTTCCCGGCGACGGAAACCGCTACGGATACATCAGCGAGCACCACGGTTTCGGCATATCCAAGCAGAAACTAAGCGACCTGGTCGAAGACATGGCCGCCTCGATGTTGGCCACCACGCTCGGCATCGCGTTCGACCCGGAAACCGCCTACGATGAACGCAAAGAGATCTACCACATGTCGGGCAAGATCGTGCGGACCCGGGCGTGCGTGCAGACCGCACTGGGAGACAAGAAAGGGCTCTGGACCAGCGTGGTCGCCGCCGCCGTGTTTTTGTTCTGAGGAAGATGGGCCCACAGAAATCGCGCAAAAAATTGGGGCCTTTGACGAGCCACCTTACGTAGTGACCTATTGGGCGACAAGGGCAAGGTAACCGCCCAATCACTATTCGTCAGAGGCCCCACGGGCCAGCTTTTTGAGAACGGCCGAAAGGCTCGTTCGCCCCATTCCTTTAGCACGCGTTGTGCCAACCAGACCGGTTTTTACGCCTTTGACGCCCAATTTGTATTGCAAGTTGTTGCGAAACAACTACTTATGACAATAATTACAACCTTCCCCCACAAAATGGTGGTTAAGAGCGGGGAAGCGGTTAGTGTATCATTCTGCTACACTTGGTGCATACCCGCACTACACTCAACCGTCGAATCCCGTATACTGGGAGGTCGTCGACCGACAAACTTGCAAAAGGGACCCCTGGCCCGTGCAAAACGCTTCCAAGTCATCTCCTGAAGCCAATCGGGTAGTTGTTTCGGTAAACCCTAAGGCAGGGGCCCGATCCCCCCAAACCAGGTCGGATCGGCTCGTCGAATTACTCCGTCAACGGGACCTCCAAGTCGAGACCTTCACCGATCTGGAGAAAGTGGCCGAGCGGGCAATCCAGTGGTACGAACAGGGATTGCTAAGGGCCTTGGTGGGGGTCGGCGGTGACGGAACGGCGGCGGAACTCGTCAATCGAACGCCACAAGGTCTCCCCTTGACCATGCTCCCCGCCGGAAACGAAAACCTCCTGGCAAGGTTCCTCGGCCTGGGCGAATCGCCCGAGACAATCTGCAAAATCATCACGGACGGCAATCTGATCCGGCTCGATGTCGGCAAGGCCAACGACCGCATCTTTCTGCTGATGCTCGGTTGTGGGCTGGATGGGGACGTGGTCGAACGGGTACACCGGCGCCGCACCGGACACATTCGTACCTGGAACTACTTCAAACCAATCCTCGAGTCCATTCGTAGATATAAGTTCCCGGAATTGCGGTTGTTTTGGGAAGAAGAACCGCATGAAAACCCCGTCGCGGCGCCGTCGGAAACAGGATCGCCGGCTCAGCATGCCGGGTGGGCGGAAGAGACGCCCGCAGCGGTTGTCCGTTGGCTGTTCGCGTTCAATCTGCCGTGTTACGGCGGCGGCTTGAAGATCGTCCCGCAGGCAGACGGCATGGACGGACTGCTGGATATTTGCGCGTTTGACCGGGGATCGTTGCTGAGCGGCTTGAAGTACGCCGCAGCCGTCTATCTCCGGCGCCACCAACGCCTGGCCGACTGTACGATGGCCCGGGTGCGGCGATTGCGCATTACTTCGGAGGCGGAGGTCCCGTATCAATTGGACGGTGATCCGGGCGGATTTCTCCCGGTCGACGTCGAAGTGGTATCCGAACGGCTCACACTCGTTGTTCCTTCGCCTGAGCCCGATCCCGTGAACCCTTAACCCGCAACGGACCCGTGCCTGAAAACCCCGCGATAATCGGACCTTGTTGTTGTGGTCGCGGCCAGCCGCTGCTGGTCATCGCCGGCCCGTGTGTCATGGAGGACGAAGCCCTGACCGTTTCCATCGCGCGGCACTTGAAAGAGACGGCCGACTCGTTGCCGGTCCAAATCGTATTCAAGGCGTCGTTCGACAAGGCAAACCGGACGAGCATCACGTCGTATCGAGGTCCGGGGCTCCGCAAGGGATTGGATATCCTCCGGAAAGTCAAGGAGGCAACGGGGTTGCCGGTGACGACCGACATTCACGAACCGCCGCAAGCGAGCCGGGTGGCCGAAGTCTGCGAACTGATCCAGGTCCCCGCCTTCCTTGCCCGACAAACCGATCTGCTGACCGCCGCGGCCGAAACGGGACGCGCGGTAAACGTTAAGAAGGGGCAATTCCTGGCCCCATGGGACATGAAGCACGTCGTCGGCAAACTGGAGGCCGCCGGCTGCCGGAACATCCTTTGCTGCGAACGCGGCACGTTTTTCGGCTACGGGCGTTTGGTCAACGACATGCGGGCGATTCCCGAGATGCAAGCGCTGGGTGTTCCGGTGGTCTTCGATGCCACGCACAGCGTGCAGGAACCGGGCGGGCTGGGGGCGGCCTCGGGCGGCAAGCGCGCCATGGTCGAACCGTTGGGCCGGGCGGCCGTTGCGATCGGCGCCGACGGCCTCTTCTTCGAGACACACCCGACCCCCGACAACGCGCCCAGCGACGGCCCGAACATGATCCCACTGGAACAATTCGACAAGATGCTCGCACGCCTGGTGGCCATTCGCCAAACCGTGGAGGAACTATCGTGAATTTTACCCGCTCGAAGAGAAATGGGAGAAGGCATACCGACCGGACCCCGGCCGTTTGGCAAACGCTCCGGCTGGCCCTGCTGATGTTGCCGGTGGTGCTGGTCGCCGGTTGTCGCGGGTGCCGCGACGAGCCCGTCAAACGCAGTGTCCGCAATAACCTGGACCAGGAAATGCGCGAGGAGTTGCTCACCTATGCGATGAAGAGCCTGAACCGGTCCGAGGATTTTTTTTCGGGCAAAATGCTCCAGCAGGTCCAGCAGCGGATTGTCGATTCGATGACGGGCGACCGGCCGGAGGATACGCTTATGGAGGCGTGCCCGCAGCCGGAGATGCTCCGGCAAATTGTCCTTCGTCTGAACCAGTGGATCGAAGGGCAAGAACCGCTGCCCGGCTGGAAACCCGATCCGCTCCTGTCCACTTTGCCCGAGCAATTGAGGGAATTGCCGCTGGTCGAGGGGCTTGGCGAGTTGCGATTTCTCCCCTACGACGGATTTGCCCTGCAAGAAACCGTCTGGCTCCACGACGTCTCGAATTGGGCCCGGGGCGACGAGCTGGACGACCTGAGCAGGGCCAAGCGGTTGTTCGACTGGACCGTCCGCAACATCCAGCTTCAAACGCCGCAGCGCGATGCCGACGGCCGGCCAATACCGTTGCTCCCCTGGGAAAACCTGTTGTTTGGCCGAGGGACGCCCCTGGAGCGGGCCTGGGTCTTCATCCTGCTCGCCCGGCAACAACGGCTCGACGCGGTGCTTCTCGCGCTGGGAGATCCCCCCGCCGAGACGCCGCCGGCAGAAGAAGCGCCGGCGTCGGAAACCGCTCCTGCGAAGGAGGGATCGCCGTCAGGAACGCCCGCCGTGGAGGCGGAGGCGGCCTCGGAGGCGGCCTCGGAGGCGGCTTCCGACGAAAATCGCGCAGAGACCGCCGCCGAACCATCCAAGTCGACGTCTCCGGCCAAGCCGCTCCGGCCGTGGGCCGTGGGGGTCCTGATCGAGGGTGAGATTTACTTGTTTAAGCCGGCCCTGGGTTTGCCGGTTCCCGCCCCCGACGGTATCCGGCTCGATGAGACGGGCCAACTCGATATCCGCCCGGCAACATTGGCCCAGGTTATCGAAGATGATTCTTTGCTGCGGCAGTTTGACATAGGGAAGACCTCCCGCAAGCTGAAATCCTCCGACATCAAGCACGTCGTTGCCCTGATCGAGGCCTCGCCGATCTACGTTGCACAGCGAATGAGAATCCTGGAGTCGCAGGTGGCGGGCACGGAGGATATGGTCCTGAGCATCGACGCAACGGATCAAGCAGGGCGTTTCGCCGCGTGCCGACACATCGCGGAATCCCGGCTCTGGCCCTATCCCTACGTCGCACTGCACCAACGATCGCACATGTCGCGCTCCGCAGTCCAAGAGGAGCTGACTGCCTTGCTCCCCTTCTACGAGATGCTCGATGCGCCGCTCGGTAAAGGCAGGACGCTCTATCTGAAGGGGAAATTCAAGGAATTCCAAGACCGGCCGGGTGCCATCGCCCTGCTTCAGCAGGCGCGGATGTCCCATCAGCAATTGGAGGAGTCGGTCGAAATCCTGGAAGAGCAATTCGTCAAAGTGAACGAGCCTTGGATAAAAAAACTAAGCGGAAAGGAAAAAGAGCGGGAAGAAGCGAGAATCAAGAAGCAAGGCCGGTTGGAAGCTCTGGCAAGAAAGGAGCTGTTCGTGCGGGCGAAAAAGGCGGCCAGCTACTGGCTCGGATTGCTCGCCTTCGAAAGAGGAAACTACGACCCGGCAATCGACTACTTCGGAGAACGCACCATCAACGCCTTCCCCAAAGGACCGTGGACCGAGGGAGCGCTCTACAACCTCGGCCGATGCTACGAAGCCATGAAAAAACCGCGATCAGCAATCGAATGGTATAACGCGGCGTATTCGTACTACTATAAGAACAATCGAGGCTCGCCCTTGTATATCGGTTGTCTGGTGCGGGCGAAATGGCTCCGTGCCATGTACCCCGAGGTCGAAAAGCCGCAAGCCCCACGGCCCGACGTCCCCGAGCCGGATATCCCCGAACCCGAGATCACCGAGCCGGAAACCGCCAAACCGAAAACGGCGGAGCCGGAAACGACCGAACCGGAAATCACCGAACCGGAAACGGCGGAGCCGGAAATCACTGAGCCGGAAATGCCGGAGCCGGTCGCCCCAGATGCCACACCCCAAGAATAGGTGACGGTTCCGGGTCCCGAGCGCCGGCGGAACCCCTATGGAAAACCCCGGCTTTTTCCGCTACGCTGGTTGTGAACGCCTGAGACTCCCGATCCGTGTGCCCCGAGGCAACCCGGCCATGATTTTCCTGATCGACAACTACGATTCGTTTACCTACAACCTGGTGCAGCGGCTGGGCGAGATCGATCCGGCGTTGGATCTGGAGGTGTACCGCAACGACAAGATTACGGTCGACGAGATCGCGGCCCGGCAGCCGACGCATTTGATCATTTCGCCCGGGCCGTGTACGCCGAACGAGGCGGGAATCTCGGTCGAGGCTGCCCGGCGCTTTGCCGGCAAGTTGCCGCTGTTGGGGGTCTGTCTGGGCCACCAGTCGATCGGGCAGGCCTTCGGGGCGAAAATCGTCCGCGCCGGCCGGTTGATGCACGGCAAGACCGACACCATTCACCACAACGGCCGCGGGCTTTTCGAGGGAATCGAGAACCCGTTCGTCGCCACGCGGTATCACAGCCTGATTATCGAACCCGATACGCTGGGCGACGAGTTTGAGGTCAGCGCATGGTGCAACGCCCCGGACGGCTCGCGGGAGATTATGGGCATCTGCCACAAGGAGTTCCCGCTGTTCGGAATGCAGTTTCACCCGGAGAGCTTCTTGACGGATTGCGGGACGAAGTTGCTCGAGCGGTTTTTGGAAGTGGAAATGAATTAGTCAGGGGAACGGCACACGAAGAGGTTACAAAGCCGCGACCAGCGGTTGCGGCTTTGCAACGCAAGCGACTGTCCGGTCTGCAAAAGACCACAGTCTTGTTGGTCGCGGCGGCGCTTGTGAGAACGTTGTGTTCTCGTGACCGATTGCAAACGCGGGGCGCGACCGCCGGTCGCGGCCTTACACGGAACTCGTTACCGCCCCCGGACAAATGTCATGGACCGACGTTTCGCTGACTGGTATCGCTCGGCATTCGGCCACGGTCTGGCCGGGATGGTTGTGCTTTGGGCGGCGCTGCCGCCGCTGGGGCTTTGGCCGCTGGCGTGGATCGCGCCCGCCTGGTGGGTGCTGCTGATCCGGCGGTCAGAGCTTCCGGGCAAGCGGCCCTATGCGGCGCTGTGGCTGGCGGGATTTCTCTTCTGGCTTGCGGAGTTGTACTGGCTGACGTTTCCGCACGCGGCGAACAGCATCGGCTGGCTGGCGGTGGGGGCCTATTTCGGCTTCTATCTGCCGGTTTTTGTGGGGCTCGCGCACGTGGCCGTACACCGGTTGCGGGTGCCGGTGATCCTGGCCGCGCCGATCGTCTGGACGGGGCTGGAACTCGCCCAGGCGCACCTGTTGACCGGAATGACGATGGCCAGCCTCGGCCATACCCAGTATCGATGGATTGCACTGATCCAGATTAGCGACCTGGCCGGGGCATTCGGGGTCGGTTTCGTAGTCATGTTCGTCGCGGCGTGCCTGGCGCGGATGCTCCCGCTAAACGGGAAGCCCAAAGCGATCTGGCCGCTTGCCCCCGTCGTGGGCTTGCTGGCAGCGGTGCTGCTCTATGGGCATCTTCGCATGGCAGGTGTCCCGCCCGTCGATCAACGGCCGCCACCAGTGCGTATTGCCTTGATCCAAGGCAGCATCGACAGCAAACTCAAGTCGGAGCGCAGCATGAGGGGCCGAATCCACGAGCACTATCGCGATCTGTCGCAAAAAGCCGTCGAGGAATACGGGCCTGTCGACCTCATCGTCTGGCCCGAGACGATGTTCCGCGAAACGTTCATTACCTGTGAGCCGGACGCCGAAATGCCGGATATCTACAGACAACAGAACTGGACGCGGCGGCAGTTCCAAGGGGCCCTGGAGGAAGAAGCCGAGCACTCGCGCGCGGAACTGGGAACGATGGCCCGGGCGTTCGGCGTGCCCATGGTTATTGGGGTCGATCATCACCATTATGGGGCCGAAGGTGTGCGGATGTACAACGCGGCCGTGTTCGTCGACCGGAGCGGGAATGTCGTCGGCCATTACGATAAGATGCATCGCGTGGTCTTCGGCGAGTATGTGCCGTTTGGCGAGTATTTCCCACGGCTCCAGCGAATGACCCCCTTGCCGGTCAGTATCCATGCCGGCGAGCGGCCGGCGGCGTTCGACGTCGGGGGGCTGAGGGTTTCCCCGAATATCTGCTACGAAACGATCCTCTCACACGTCATCCGCCGACAAATCAATACGCTCCGCCGCGAAGGCAATGAACCGGACGTCCTGGCCAACCTGACCAACGACGGGTGGTTCCGCGGCTCCAGCGAGCTGGATTTGCACCTGATCTGCGGGGTGTTTCGGGCGGTCGAGTGCCGCAAGCCGCTGGTGATCGCGGCCAACACGGGCTTCTCGGCGCGGATCGACGGCGACGGGCGGATTCGCGAGCGGGGCCCCCGGCGGGCGGCCGGCACGATCCTCGCCGAGGTCCGCCCCGACCCGCGCGGGAGCTGGTATCTCCGCTACGGGGACTGGCCGGCCGGGTTGTGCCTGGCGGCGTGCGTCTTCTTTGCCGTCGTCGGCCTGCGGCAGCGATTTTTGCACCAAGACGGCCAAGTGCAACAGGGCAAGCCTGTGCAACGGCAGCGGGACAAGCGATCCCGGAAAAAACGCTGCTGATCCCCGTTTCTCGGGAATAATGTCCCGATCCCCCCGCGAATAATCGATTGAATTGGGGTGTTTTGCGCGCGGTTCCGCGCCGTTCGGCTTCGACGTAAATCCTTTTCCAGCAAGGACCATCGCGGTCCAAGGAGGTGAGTAATGAACCTCGTCGGCAAAATTTTCGTCGTACTGATCCTGGTGATGAGCCTGGTCTTCATGGCGTTCTCTGTGGCCGTCTATGCCACCCGCGAGAATTGGAGGGAGGTGGCCATGCGCCCCGCAAGCGAAGCGGGGCCCGACAAGCCACTCGGTTTGACGCACCTTGTGAAGAAGCAGGAAATCCAGATCCGGGAACTCCGCGATCAGAAGATCACACTGGAGGGCGAAATCGCGGCCCAGTGCAAGGCCCACGATCAAGCCGTCGCCAAATTCGACAGCAAGTACGGCCAACTCCGGGACCAGTTTGACGAGTTGGAAACGGCCTGCGCCAAACTCGGGCAGGAGCGACGGGACGCCCAATCCGCGCTGAATTCGATCCAAGTCGTGCTGGGCCACCTGCGCAAGGAAATCGACACGCTCCGCAAGAACACCGCCGAGGCCGAAAAAGACCGCGATGCCCACTTCAAACAGGTGCTGAAACTCACCGACGAGCTGCACCAACTGATCGACGAGCGGCAGCGGCAGGAGAAGGAGCTGGTGGCCCTGCGTAAACGCCTTGGCGGGGCCCTGAAGGTGCTTCGCCACTACGAACTGAACCCGGAGGATCCGCTGACCGAACCTCCACGGGACGGCATTGTGCTGGCGGTCCCCGAGCCCGGCCTGTGCGAGATCTCGCTCGGCTCCGACGATGGATTCAAAAAGGGGTACAAACTGGAGGTCTTTCGTGCTGCCGGCGGGGCCAAAAGCTATGTCGGCCGGATTCATGTTGTGAAGACCTCGTTCGACAGGTCAGCCTGCCGGGTCGATCCGGGGTTCCAAAAAAGCCCCATCCAGAAAGGAGATCGGGTCACGTCGAGAATCCCCCCCAGGATTCCGTAGAGGGGGAAGAAATTTCGCAGGGAGGGGATGAACGTAACTCGCTTCCCTACAACGACTAACGTCTAGTGGGCAGTTCTCCGGCAGAGAACCCTTTTGTGGAGTAGTTACTTGTGTTCCCCCCCCGGTTACCCACATTCCCCGAATTGCGGGTATTCTGGTTGACATGCTAAATTAGGCGGAGTTATACTGAAAAGGTACCGTAACGGTGCTATCATTCCAGCGAACGGATCAACTATTCCCGGCAACCCTGACTGTGCGTCGGTGACAGTGCCGAAAGGAAGCGGTCTGCGGCTGCCTCGGCAGAATCGCATAGTTCGGGCGATGCCACGCGGTTAGAGGAGAACTCAACGATGAACCTCGTCGGCAAGATTTTTACCGTATTGATCTTCGTCATGAGCCTCGTCTTCATGTCCTTTGCGGTGGTGGTCTACGCGACGCATCGCAATTGGAAAGAGGTTGTCGAGCGCCCGGAGGACGAGGTCGGCCCCGGCAAACCCCTCGGCCTGGAACACCTCGTCAAGAACCTCCAGACCCGCAAGCAGGAGCTCGAAGACGAAAAGACCGAGCTGGAAGGCGAAGTCGAGGCCGAGCGCAAGGCCCGAGACCAGGCCGTTGCCAAACTCGAATCCAAGTACGACCAACTCAAGGACCTGCACGACGAACTTGAAGAGGCCTACGCCAAGCTGGTGCAAGAGCGGCGCGACGCCCAGTCCGCCTTGAACTCGATCCAGATCGTGCTGGGCCATTTGCGGAAGGAGATCGACACGCTCCGCGTAAACACCGCAGAGGCCGAAAAGGACCGCGACGGCCACTTTCAACAGGTGCTGAAACTCACCGACGAACTCCACCAACTGATCAACGAGAAAGAGCGGCTTGTCGCCCGCCAAAACACCTTGGCGGCGGATCTGGCCCAGGCCGAGGCGGTGCTCCGCCATTACGGCTATAGGAAGGAAGATCCCCTCGATACCGCACCGAACCTCGACGGCGTCATCGTGGCCGTTACCCGGCCCGATCTGGTTGAGGTTTCCCTCGGCACCGACGACGGACTCAAGAAGGGGCACAAGCTGGAAGTCTATCGCGTCAACGGCGCAGCCCAAAGCTACGTCGGACGAATCTACGTCATGAGCGCTTCTTTCGACAGAGCTGCCTGCAAGGTCGACCCCAACTACCTGAAGAGCCCCATCCAACGAGGCGACCGTGTCAAATCTAGACTCACTGCAAATTGAAACGGAAGAGAAAGACAAGAAGTATACCGGTCCGTACCGGAAGCCCCGGGCGGATGCGTATACGGTGATGCTGTTGCTCTCGCTGTTTGCCATTATCCTCGGCATTTTGTGTCTCCATTTCGAGATGGATATGTACGACTTCGAGTTCGAGTGGACGAAACCGTCCGCTTCCGTCGGATCGAATGTTGCCGTGGCCCTTGCCGATACCACCCCAGCCATATTGAGCACGGATGCTCCGTCACCTGCTGAACACCGTTCGCTCTGATCTCGCCGTCGACCTGGGCACGGCCAACACGCTCATTGGCAGTGTTGGCGAAGGATTTCTGCTCGACGAACCGTCTGTGGTTGCGACCGAAGGCGGGACCGGCCGCGTGCTCTCCGGGGGATGTGCGGTCGGGCATCTCGCCCGCCAAATGCAGGGCCGCACTCCCGACTCGATCAGCGTTGTCCGACCACTCGACAGGGGCGTGATCACCGACTTCGAGCTGTGCGAGGCGATGCTCCGCTACTTCTTGCGCAAGGCCCGCCCTTCCCGCTGGCGCCGCAAGCCCCGGGTGCTGGTCGCCGTACCCGGCTGCATCACGCCGGTCGAGCGCCGGGCGGTCTTCAACAGCGTACACCGCGCCGGCGCCCGACAGGTCTGGCTGGTGCCGGAAGCCACGGCGGCAGCGATCGGCGCCGGGCTCCCCATCGCCGAGCCGGTCGCCAGCATGGTCGTCGACATCGGCGGCGGCACGACCGAGATCGCCGTGCTGAGCCTTGCCGAAACGGTGGCTTCGCAGTCGGTCCGCACGGGCGGCGACAAGATGGACCGGGCGATCGTCGATTATCTCCGGCGGCACTACAGCTTGCGGATCGGCCTGCCCGCCGCTGAACGTCTCCGGATCGACCTCGGCAGCGCCTACCCGCTCGAGCAGGAGCAACTCGACGAGATCAACGGCGTCGACACCATAAGCGGCCTGCCGCGCAAAGCAACGATCACCAGCGAGGAAATTCGCCAGGCCCTGGAAGATCCGCTCGAAGAGATCATCGAGGCGATCAAGGCGACGCTCGACCAGTGCAGCCCCGAGTTGGCGGCCGACCTGGTCGACAACGGCCTGGTGCTCTGCGGCGGCGGGGCGCTCTTGCGGCGGATCGACAAATTCATCCGCGAGCAGACGGGCCTGCCCGCCCGCATCGACGCCGAGCCCCTGGCGGCCGTCACCCGCGGAATGCTCATCTGTCTCGAACATTTCGACAAGTGGCGGCCGACGCTGCAATCGAGCGACGAGGACGTGTAGCTCACGAAGCCGCGACTAGCCGGGACGCAACGCGGCGCGGTGCGTTGTCCTTTCTTGTTTTTTTGGTAATACTGCAGACGGCCGAAGCATTACGCAGTTTTCAATTTTCAATTTTCCCGCGAGAAAACATGCTCGCACGGCGTGCAGAAGTTGCGACGTAAGACTCTACTAAGGGGCGGCCATTTACACTACACTATGAGAAAAAGGAGGAGAATCCCGTGGGCCGATACGTTTTGCCGATCGTTCTCTGGGCGCTCGTCCCTTTGGCGACCCGCGCCGATGAGCAACCATGGAGCCGCTTCCGGGGGCCGAACGGCGCCGGCATCAGCGATGCCGCGACGGTGCCGGTGCGGTGGACCGAAAAGGACTACAACTGGAAGGTCGAGCTTCCCGGCGCCGGCAACTCCTCGCCGGTGCTGTGGGGCAACCGGATCTTCCTGACGTGCGGCGACGGCAAAACGGCCAAGCGGATGATCCTTTGCCTCGATACGGCCGACGGCCGCAAGCTCTGGCAGCGCGACTACCCGTCGAAAACATACCGCCAACACCGTGACACCGGCTATGCGTCCGCCACTCCGGCGGCGGATGCCCGGGGCGTGGTTGTCAGTTGGACGACGCCCGACGAGGTCGTGCTGCTGGCGCTGGACCGGGACGGCAACGAGGTCTGGCGCCGCAACCTGGGGCCGTTCGTCGGCTTACGAGGCAGCGGTACGTCGCCGATTATCGTCGAAGACCTGGTGGTGTTGGCCAACGACCAGGAGGACCCGAACCTCCTGCCCGAGAATGCGGGCAAGCCCCGGACCTCGCGGGTGGGGAAGAGTTTTCTGATAGCGGTCGACCGCAAGACGGGCAAGACTCGCTGGCAGACCGATCGGCGGACGAGTATCGCGTCCTATTCCACTCCTTGTATCCGCCGCCCCGGCGCCGGGCGGCCCGAGTTGGTCTTCACGAGTTCGGCCCACGGCATCACCGGGGTCGACCTGGCGACCGGCAAGGTCAACTGGGAAGTTGCGGATATCCTGCCCGAGCGTTGCGTTGTTTCGCCCGTGGTGGCGCCGGGCCTGGTGATCGGCACTCACGGCGCCGGCATCCGGGGGACGAGTTGTGTGGCCGTGCGGCCGGGCTCGCGGACCAAAGACGTCGAGCCGGCCGTGGCCTACAAGGTGACGAAGTCGGTGCCGCTGGTGCCCACGCCGCTGGTCAAGGACGGCCGGCTGTTCCTCTGGAGCGACGACGGCGTTGTTACGTGTGCCGAGGTTTCCACGGGCGAGGTGGTCTGGCGGGAGCGGGTCGGGGGGGCGTTCTACGGCTCGCCCGTTTGCGTCGACAACCGCCCGTATTGCACCAACAAGCGCGGCGAGGTCGTCGTGCTGGCCGCCGCCGACGAGTTCGAGGTCCTCGCCCGCGTGCCGCTGGGCGAGCGGTGCTACGCCACCCCGGCGGTTTCGGGCGGGGTGATGTATCTGAGGACCGATTCGCACCTGTTCTCGCTCGGCGGCAATCAAACCAAGCAGGTACAACCATAGAGAGGCCTTTCTCATACCACCGGCTCTGCCGGCCGTTGCTGATTCCTTTTTTCTCGAGGCATTTTGGGGAGGGAAACGGTTCAAGCGGACTCTATAGGGTAGGTGGGCTTCCAACAGACATCGGACGCCGAGTGTGGAAACGACCGACGAACAGCTTGTCCGGGCGTCGATAGAAGGGGATTCTCAGGCGTTTGGGGTCCTCGTCGAGCGGCTCTGCGCCCCGTTGACCGGCTATTTGGGCGGACTGCTCCGTACGCGAGGCGACGACGTCGAGGAGTTGGCCCAGGAGACGTTTTGTACCGCGTGGCAGAAGCTCCGTAGTTTGAGGGACCCCGCCCGGTTCAGTAGCTGGGTTTACCGCATCGCACACAACCTGGCCACGAAACGGGCAAAGGCGTTGCGGCCGGTGCCGCTGGTCGACGACCCGCCCGCGCAATCTGGCGAGAGTCAGCAGGAGGAACGACTCGTTGGGCTTGTGGCGGCGGTGGCGCGCCTGGGCGAGCCGCATCGTGAGGTGATCCTGCGAAAACACTTTGCCGGCGACAGTGGAGAGAAAATCGCCCGGGATTTGGGTATCGCCCCGGGCACCGTATGGAGCCGCCTGTCCCGGGCGTACAGCGAGTTGCGGGAGATGCTGGCGGAAGAAGAGAACGACTGACAGCGCGTACATAAAGCCGCGACCGTTGGTCGCGCATAAATATAAAGCCGCGACCGTTGGTCGCGCATAGACATAAAGCCGCGACCGTTGGTCGCGCATAGACATAAAGCCGCGACCGTTGGTCGCGCCCGGCGTTGCCGGAAATCGTAGCCACAGGTAGGTCCGGCGCGACCAACGGTCGCGGCTTTATGGAAATCGACGACCCGGCCTATTGCGAACTCATGACGACATGACAGAACCGAACGACGAACATCGAAACCTCCAGGACCAACTGGATGAAGCGGGCCGGCTGTGGCGGCCCCGGCATCCGGGCTGGGAGACGCTCGTCGAGCGCCTGCCGCGGCAAGAGCCGGGCGAGGATGCGGCCGCCGTGAGGAAGTCGGCGGACGGTGCTCGCCGCCGGCGAAGCCGCTGGGTTACCGCCGCCGCCGTCGTCGCCGTCCTCGTTGCGGTTGTGCTGGGGATCTCGCTTTGGAACGGGTCCGACAAGGTCGCCCAGGCGGCCATTCCGCCCATCGAAGTCCACCGGCGGGGGATCCAGGTCACCATCTTCAGCAAGTCGGAGGTCCGCGAGCCGACGCTCTTCATGCCGCTGGTCGCGCCGATGCAAACCACAATCGACCCTCAACAGCAGGAGTTCATGGTTCAATGTCGCGGACCTGGCACTTCACAACATGACATTGAAGGGCTGACCGGCCAGTTCATGTGTGGTGTGGGCATCAACGCCGACGCCGGGCTGGTGGGCAACATCCCGATCATGCAGCAAAGCCCCGGCATGGCCCTGGTCAAGGACCGGCGGATGGTCCTGCATCTCCGCAAGGGCGACAACGTGGTCAAGTTCACCGACGTGGCCGCCACGATCGACCCGACCAGCGTGCGGCTGGTCAGCGACACCGATCCGATGGGTACCAAGGTCGTCGAGCAGAATTTCGAGTTCGAGCTGGCCAGTGCCGACGCCTTGCTGAAACGGTTGGTCGAGCGGAAGATCGCCTGCGTGGGCCGCGAGGCCGGCGAGCTTTTCGAAGGATACCTGCTCAGTTTCGATCGCGACACGATCGTCCTGGCCGACAAGAGGCCGTCAGACGACAAGAATGCCCCGCGGCCGAAGACCGAGACGATCTCGCGCAACAAGCTCCAGGCGGTCCGCATCGACGAGATGCCCGACGACCTGTACACCCGGCCGACGCTCGTCTGGAAGCTGCGTACCGACAAGCCGGGCGACCACCTGACGACGCTCACCTACCTCTGCGGCAACGCCGTCTGGCGGGCCGACTACGTGGCCGTCATCACCGATACAACCCCGGACGAAGATACGATCGACCTGAAAGGCTGGGTCACGATCGACAACCGCAGCGGCACGACGTATGAAGACGCCGGACTGAAGCTGATTGCCGGCGACGTCAACCGTGTCCGCGATCCTTGGGCGCCTGTTCCAGCTAGGGTGCAGTGGGAATCGGAGGACGGCGGATTCGACGACCCGGGGGGCACTTTGACGAAACGGCAGAAGAAAGAATTCACCCAGAAGAGCTTCTTCGAGTACAAGCTCTACACGCTCAACCAGCCCAGCACGATCAAGGACCGGCAGATCAAGCAGTTGAGTCTATTCCAGGCGACCGGCATCAAGGGCCTGCGGCGGTTCGTGTGCCGGTCCACCGAGGGTGCAAACCTGCACCCCGACGTGCAATTGCTGGTGAAGAATGAGAAGAAAAACAACCTCGGCCGCCCGTTGCCCAAGGGCATGATGACGCTGACGGCCGTCGACGCCGACGGCGACAGCCAACTGCTCGGCCGCCGGGAAATCGATCATACGCCCAAGGACGAGGAAGTCGAGATCGCCATGGGCCAAGCGTTCGACTGCGTCTACGGCTATCGCGTGGTAGATACGCAACGCCCGGGCCCGTACCAGATGATCCAGACCTACGAGTTCCGCATCCGCAACCACAAGCCGACCGCAATCCACGTCCGCGCGATCGGCAAGCTGCTCGGGTACTCGAACTGGAAGGTCACCAAGACAACGGAGGAATTCACCAGGCACGATTTCGAAACCCTTCATTTCGATTTCCGCCTGGAACCGGATACCGAGAAGACGATTACTTACACCGTGGACTATTCGTGGTGAGGGGGTGATAGGGTGAGGGGGTGATGGGGTGACGGGGTGAAGGGGTGATGAACGCAACGGCTAGGACACACGTGGGTGCTAAAATGAAAATTACCCTCTCACCCCCTCACCCTCTCACCCTCTCACTCCGTCACCCCCTCACTCTCACCCTCTCACCGTAGCAAGGAGACGAAGTGACGAAGGCAAGAATCAAGACGCACACGGAACTGGAGGTCTATCGCAAGGCGTTTGATGCGGCGATGCGGATCTTCGAGGTGTCGAAAGAGTTTCCGAAGGAGGAGAGGTACTCGCTGACGGACCAGGTGCGCCGGTCGTCGCGGAGCGTGTGCGCGAATTTGGCCGAGGCGTGGCGGAAGCGACGCTACGAGGCGGCCTTCAAAAGCAGACTATCAGACGCGGAGACCGAAGCCGCAGAAACACAAGTTTGGTTGGAGTTCGCCGTCAAGTGCAACTACCTCGACCGCGACGCAGCCGCCACGCTATACAAAACATACGACGAAATACTCGCCACGCTCGTGGGCATGATAAACCACTCAGACACATGGGTGCTAAAATGAAAACCACCCCCTCACCCCCTCACCCCCTCACCCCCTCACCGCTTGCGCTCTGCCTGCTGCTATGCCTCACATGCGCGGCGGCCGACGACGAAGCCGACCAGGGGCCGGGGGTGAACCTGACCGTCTATAACCAGAACTTCGCCATTGTCAAGCAACGGCGCCTGATGGACCTGGGCAAAGGGGTCCGAACCGTCAAGTTCCCCGATGTCGCCGCGACGATCGTGCCGGAGACGGTCCAGTTCGGCTCGCTGCGGCCCGGCGGCGCCACGGTGCTCGAACAGAACTACGAGTTCGATCTCGTCAGCGCCAGCAAACTCCTGCACAAGTACATCGACCGAGAGATCACGATCATCGGCCGCGACGGGAGCATGACCGAGGGCAAGCTGCTTTCCAGCGACAGCGCCCAGGTGGTGCTCTCGAACGACGACGGCATTCAGTTGATCCCCCGGGCGAAGAACATCAAGGACATCCGGTTCTCGAAGCTGCCGGAGGGCCTGCTCACCCGGCCCACCTTGGTCTGGAAGGTCAAGGCCGACCGCGGCGGCGAGCACCTGGTCAAAGTGGCCTACCGGGCCAACGCGATTACCTGGCGGGTCGACTATCGGGCCGTCGCCGCGGCGGACGAGAAAACGATGGACCTGGCCGGTTGGGTCACCGTTACCAACAACACCGGAACCACGTACGAAGACGCCGGACTGAAGCTGATGGCCGGTGACGTACACGTGGTGTCGCAACGCGGCTTTCAATTCGAGGGACGACAACAAACCATTTTACGGAAAGGCCGGAGAGGCTTTGCGGAAAAGAGTTTTGCGGAGTATCACCTCTACACGCTCGGTCGGCGAACCACGCTGGCCAACGCCCAGACCAAGCAGATCGAACTGATCAACGTCGAAAAGATCCCGGTCGCGAAGCGCTATCTGTACCGGGCCAACTTCGGCAACCGCGTCGGCGTGATCCTTCATTTCAAGAACTCGAAGGAGACCTGCAAGGGGCTCGGCATCCCGCTGCCCAAGGGTCCGTTCCGCGTCTATCTCCGCGATACCGACGGCCAGACCGAGTTTGTGGGCCGCGACGAGATCGACCACACGCCGAAGGACGAGCCCGTGCGGATCCGCATCGGCTACGCCTTCGACCTGGTCGGCCAGCGGACCCAAACGGCCAACCGCCGCAAGGCCGGCCAGAGGTGGAACGAACAAGACTGGCAAATCAAGCTGCGAAACCACAAAGATCAGGCGGTGAAGATCCTCGTCGAGGAGCCGCTCGAAGGATACCGCAACTGGAAGATCCTCAAAAAAAGCCATGACTACAAGAAGAAAGATTTCCGGACGCTGGAGTTCGACGTCGACGTTCCGGCCAACGGGGAGACCGTGATTACGTATACGGTGCGGTATACGTGGTAGGGAAATAAGAAACACTTTGTACGACGGCCTTCCAAGGCCGTCGAAGGCTTGCGATTTCACAGCGACGGCCTTGGAAGGCCGTCGTACTGGAGAAGCTCGAAATCCGAAACAAATTCGAAATACTGAATACCGAAATTCAAAACGCCAAAGTTTTGGCTGCATTGAAAGGAAGAACCCATGAAACTCACAACACACTTGCTGGCGGCCGCTGTTTTGACGGCCCTTATCGCCGTGCCTGGGTGGGCCCAGAAACCCAAGCCGGGCGTGTTCCTGACCATCTACAACGGCAACTTCGCGTTGGTCAAAGACCGGCGGGTGCTCGAGGAGCCGCTCCGCGAGGGGCTCAACGTCGTCCGGTTCCGCGACGTGGCCGCCACGATCGACGCCACGAGCGTCCACTTCCGCTCGCTGACCGACCCGACCGCGACCGTCGACGAGCAGAACTACGAGTTCGACCTGGTCAACGCCACCAAGCTGCTGCAAAAGTACATCGACAAGCCGATCACCGTCTTCACGACCGACGGCCGGATGTACGAGGGCATTCTGATGAGCTACGACGCCCGGCAACTGGTCCTCGCCGGGGACCGCGAAAAGGGCCCGATCTTCATGGTCGAGCGGGGCGAGAACGTCAAGCGGATCCAGTTCAGCGAACTACCCGGCGGGCTGCTCACCCGGCCCACGCTGGTCTGGGAGCTGACGACCGAAAAGGAAGGAAAGCAACTGGTCGAGGTGTCGTACATCGCCAACTCGATCCGCTGGCGGGCCGACTACAACATCGTGCTCAACGAAAAGGAAACGGCCGTCGACATCAGCGGCTGGGTCACGCTGCAAAACAACTGCGGCACCCGCTACGCCGATGCGTCAGTCAAGCTGCTGGCGGGCACCGTCCGGCAGGACCCGGGGCGGATCAACTGGGGGTACGGTCAGGCCTACTACAAGCAGATGACCCGTCTGGCCCCGAGCAAGGAGAAAGGCGACGATCCCAGCCGGGCGTTCGGCGAGTACCGGATGTACAAGCTGCCGGAGAAAACTACGGTCAATAACAACCAGATCAAGCAGGTCGAGCTGATCACCGCCGAAAAGGTGCCCGTCGAAAAGACCTATCTCTACGACGGGGCCAAGGTAAGTTGGAACCGCTATTCGCGCTACTGGGACGCCGGCTGGGGACGCGAGCAGAACAAGAAGGTCAACGTGCTGGTGGAGTTCGAGAACCGGGCCGCCCGGAACCTTGGCATCGCGCTGCCGGCCGGAAAGTGCCGCGTCTACAAGGCCGACAGCGACAAGTCGCTCGAGTTCATCGGCGAAGACACGATCGCCCACACGCCCCGCGACGAGAAGGTGACGCTGTACATCGGCGACGCCTTCGACATCGTCGGCGAGCGGAAGCAGACCGAGTTCAAGATCATCACCCCTCGCATCGTCGAAGAGGAGTTCGAGATCAAGATCCGCAACCACAAGGAAAAAGCGGTCACGGTCGATGTGCTCGAAAAGCTCTACCGCTGGGCCGGATGGAAGATACTCCAAAAGAGCCACGATTATGAGAAGCTCGACAGCCGCACGATCGTCTTCCCGGTCAAGGTCGAGAAGGACGGCGAGGCGACGGTTACCTACCGGGTGCGATACGAGTTCTGACCGAATGGCGAAACACTTCGTACGATGGCCGTCCAAGGCCGTCGAGGCTTGCGATGTCACAGCGACGGCCTTGGAAGGCCATCGTACCTCAGCACAACAGCGGCTCGCATACGGGGGGGCCGTTGTGGCCCCAACGTGGCATAAGAGGGTATTTCTTGCGAGATCCGTTTCCCTATTGTGCGAATTGGATGTAGCCTTCTTGGAATTCGGCCAGTATGATATGTAAGTGTTGAGCAGCAAATGATTTACGTTATACTTGATTCCTGACGGGGCCCGGAGTTGCTGCCCGTGACGGGGGTAACCGGGCCGGTCGCCCAATTTTTTTTGTCCAATCCGCGTCGGTAGTGGCAATCCCTATCAAACGCGGTCGTCCCAACAGGTTGATCCGCCCGGCGGAGACCGCTGCGCCATGGACCCATCGCAGGATGACTGGTTTGTCGAGCGTTTTGTGCCGTGTCAGAGCCGGCTTTACCGTTTTATTGCTGCGCTGGTTCCGAACCGGGCCGATGCCGAGGAGCTGTTTCAGAAGACAAATTTGACCGCGTGGCAGGTGCGGCGCACCTTCGACCGCAACAGCGAGCTGTTTCCGTGGCTTTGCGGAATTGCGCGAAACCACATCCGCCACCACTACCGGAGCCGGCGCACCTCGCCGGTGCGGCTCCAACCGGACGTTGTCGAACAACTGGCCCAACTACAAATGGATGAAGATGCCGTGTTCCAGGAGCGGGAACGGGCCTTGACGCGCTGTCTCGAGAAAATGCCCCAACAACATCGAGAACTCGTCGAAGGGTATTACGTCAAGGAGCAAACGGTCAAGTCGTTTGCCGAGGACCGGGGGCAGACGCCCGAGGCCGTCTACAAGGCCCTGCAACGCGCTCGCACGTGGTTGTACCAGTGCATCAACCGAACCCTGGCAGGAGTGATGTCGTCATGAACGGGATAAGCCGGCCGCTGTTCAGGTTCGCATCGGAATTGCGGACGCTCGTGGAGAAGTCCTGCAACGAGACCCTCTCCGGGCAGGAGTGCGACCGCCTGAACGAACTGCTCCGCGGCGACGCCGAGGCCCAATCGTTCTATCTCACCTACCTGTCGATCCATGCCGGGTTGTCGTGGGAATTCGGGCCGAGGCCGTCGGTGGAAGCAATAGGCGACGTCGGCATTCCGTTGGAAGAAAGCTATGCGGCAACGGAAACCGGCAAGCCGGCCGCATCCGCGGCCCGGCGGCCCTCGAAGCGGCGCCGGCGGTCATGGGCAGTTGCGGGCGCCGCTGTGGCGGCGGCTGCTGTGTTGTTGGCCGGCGTCTTCCTTGTCGATTGGACGCCGGAGATCGCACATCGCCCCGGGCCACCGGCCATCGACCGGGAACCCGGCGCTGCGACAATCCCGGCTGAAGATCCCGCCGCTGTTGCGGCAGTCCCCAAACGTCCCGCTCCGCCTGCGGTGCTCAGTGGATGTGTCCACAAACCGGGGGCAGAGCCCGAGCCGTTGCTCAAGGTGGGAAAGCCCCTTCCCGACGGCCGGCTCGCGTTGGCGGCAGGCATCGGTGAAGTCACGTTTGCCGACGGGGTAATCGTGCTGTTGGAAGGACCCGGCGAACTGGAAGTCCTCGACGCCTCCCGCGGATTCCTGCACCTTGGGCAGGCGGTGGTCCGCGTGCCGAAAGGGACGGAAGGCTTTACCCTCGAAACCGAAAGCGTCAACGTTCACGACTTTGGTACCGAATTCGCAGTTCGGGTAGAGCCGTCGGGCGAAACGGAAATCCAGGTCCTCGACGGGGCCGTGATCGCGCGGGTGAAAGACGCCGACAACAAAGCGGTCGTCGAGCGGCCGATGAAAGCCGGCCAGGCGGTTGCCGTCGCTGCCGCCACAGACGCGGGACTCGAACCGGCCGTTCACGAAATCGCGTTCGCGCCCGAGCGGTTCGTCCGAAGATTGCCCAAACCGGAGCACGTGGCAGTCGTCGAGGAGCGGGCGCCCGATCCCGCCGAAGCCGCCGACGCCGGCTTGCTCGAGGACGCGGTCCTGGTGCTCTCGTTCGACCGCGATACGATAACGAAGGACGGCGACGCGATCACGTTCAAGGACCTCAGCGGCAACGGCAACGACGCCAAAACCGTCGGGGCCACCTGGACCGAAGAAGGCATCAGCGGCGGGGCGTGCAAGCTCGACGGCGTCGATGATTACGTCGCTTGCCAAGATTCACCAAGCCTGAATATCAAGGGGCCCTTGACGATCTCGATGTGGGTCAACCTCACGGCGTGGGACAACGAGGGGGGGCTCTGCACAAAAGGTCTCGGCGACGGCGGCGAGTCCTGGCTGATCGACATGCGCGGCAAGCGGGTCCGGTTCGTCCGAAGGCCGACTTCCGTGAAACCGTACAAAGAAGTCCTCGCCAACGAGTCGGTAACGCCCGGCAAGTGGTACCACGTTGTGGCAGTCGCCGACGGTCAGCGACTCCGGCTCTATACGAACATGAACCAGTCGATCACCGAAGACTACACGGAAGCGTCGCTGCTGAACGACCACATTCTGACGATCGGCTCGCGCCAGGCCCACGACGGCCCGTACGACGCCAGCATCGCCGGGATCGTCGACGAGGTGGCCATCTGGCCCAGGGCCCTCAGGCCGGACGAAGTCGAGATGCTCTACAATCGCGGCAAGGAAGGCAAACCGCTCGGCAACCCGTAAACCCTTGCCCCTAATAGCGTTCGGACAAAACGCGGATTTTACTCTTGACATTGACATCCCGATGCCAGGAGCGGTCCACGCCATGAACCCGCCTGTGCCAGCGCAGAGCGTGAGGTTGTCGAGTTGCGGATACTGGGGGGGCGACGTTTGCGGACCTGGCCGAGAGTTTGCCGGCAAGGATGCTCACCTCCTCGGCCGTCGCGGGGACTGCCATGACGGGCAACAAGGCCGCGCCATAGACGTTTCGCATGGCAAATATCCTCTCAACAGAAGGGTTTGGGGTCCGTTATAGCCGGAATCCATCTCCGCGACCAGGGTCCCGTCCCCCTTTGGGAATCCGCGCCCGCAACCAATCCCTCGCTTGCGAAGCATGTCATCTTCGCGAATAATAGAGGTATGTTTCGGGAAGCCAGACAGCTCGACACCAACATCGAGATCGTCACGCCGGAGAACATCGCGTTTCGCTATCGCGTGGCGGGGCCGTTCCGCCGGTTGCCCGCCTATTTGATCGACCTGGTCATTCGGTTTGCGGTCTTGTTTATCGGCGGCATCATCTTCGGGATCGGCGGTGAGATAGCGGGATGGGAAACCGGCGCCGCAGGGGCATCGCTGATCCTCTTCTTCGCGATCTTCTGGTTCTACGGCGGATTCTTCGAGGCGTGGTGGAACGGCCAGACGCCCGGCAAGCGGCTCATGCAGATCCGCGTGGTAACGGTTGACGGCCAACCCATCAATGCGTCGCAGGCGGTGTTGCGGAACATTCTCAGGGCAGTCGACATGCAGCCGGCGATCTTCTACCAGGTGGGCCTGCTGGCGGCCGCGGCGAACGATCGCTTCCAGCGCCTCGGCGATCTGGCCTGCGGCACCATGGTGGTCGTCGAGGAACGACACTGGTATCGGGGGGTGTTGCGGATTACTGATCCGGAGGCGATACGGCTTGCGGGACTCGTGCCGGTCGGTTTCCAGCCGGGCCGGAAGCTCAGCCGAGCGCTGGCGGCCTACGTACACCGGCGTCAGGCCTTTTCCTGGGGCCGGCGGTTCGAGATCGCCCACCACCTGGGCGAGCCCCTGCGGGACAAATTCGGCCTGCCGGCCGACACCAATCTCGATCTCCTGCTCTGCGGGTTGTACCATCGCACTTTCATTACCGACCGCCAAGAGGAAGCCGTCGAGGCAACCATCATCGAATCGCCTTTTGCACCGGTTCGTTCACCCTTCATGGACCCGGTGACCGCGATGGCCACGCTCGACGGCGGGACCGACGAGATCCGTAACTTGATCGCCATGGAAAAGCTGGGAGGAAGCCGCTCGTGACGACAACTACAAATCCGCGACCACTGGTCGTGCAACGACGGGTTGTAGGGTGGGACCAGCGGCCCTCAGGCCGCGCCGGCCCACCGGATCTACCGCCTTTTTCTCGCATTGGTGGGCCGGCGTCGCTTCGCTCCTGGTCCCACCCTACAAAAAGTCACGGCCGATCGCGCGACCACCGGTCGCGGCTTTATATCCCCGAACCCTGCACCCTGACCCCTAACCCCCCATGAAAGTATCCGACCTGCTGGAATCGCGGCAAGCGAACTGGTCCGAGCTGGAACGGCTTTGCGGCTACCTGGAAGGCAGGTCGCGGCGGAAGGTCCCGGCGGAGACGGCCGGCCGCTTTGCCGCGCTGTACCGTTGTGCCTGTGCCGATCTCGCGCTGGCCGACGCCTACCAGCTCCCGCCCGGCATGGTCCACTATCTCCACCAGCTCGTCGGTCGCGCCCACAACCAGCTCTATCGGGCGCAGACGTTCCAACTGTCAACGTGGTACCGCCAGTTGTTCGTCGAGGTGCCGCAGCGGCTGTTCGCCGACAACTATTTGCGGCTGGCGTTCGCGGTCTTCTGGGGGGTCTTCTTGCTGTCGATGGGCCTGGCGTACTATTCGTCCCAATATTCCGAGCAAGTGATCGGAAAAGACCGCATGGAATTCACGGAAGACATGTTCTCGGACGAAATCGGCAGCCAGCCGGAGCACGTTGCGATGGAGGGCTTCATGTTCGGGTTCTACATTTTCAACAACCCCAGCATCGGGCTGCGGTGCTTCGCCTTCGGGTTGCTCTTCGGGTTTGGCGGACTCTATGAACTCGTATTCAACGCCGTGTTTCTGGGGGCGGTGTTCGGGCACATGGCCACGGTCGAACAGCGGGAGAACTTCTTCCACTTCGTCACCGCGCACGGCCCGTTCGAATTCACGGCGATCGTGCTCCTGGCCGCTGCGGGAATGCGGCTCGGGTTCTCGCTGGTCCTGACGAAGGGGCTCAGCCGCGGCGCGTCGCTGCGGAAGGCCGCGGAGACGGCCATGCCCACCGTTTGCGCAGGCATTCTCATGTTCATCATCGCGGCGCTGATCGAGGGGTTCCTCTCACCCTCGAAAGCCCCTTACGGCGCCAAGGCCGCGGTGGCCGTGATCTCCGCCGCCATGCTCATGTGGTACTTCGTCATCCTGGGGTTTCCGCGCGAGGAGCCGACGTAGTGCAAGACCTAACGCAATAAGGAATGCAAAAGTGCAACTCGACGACAACCGCATTGCGATTCGCGAACGGAGCTTCGTCGACGTCATGGACCTGGCGTTGCGGGTGATCCGCACGTATGCGGGGCCGCTGGCGGTTGCGCTGTTGGCCGGGGTCGGACCGATGATGTGCTTCAACGCGTGGCTGCTGGCCGGCTACACCGACCCAAACATGGTCGAGGAAATTCCGCTTGATTCCGGCGGCATCATCGCCGTGCCGTGGTGGTACCTGTGGTACACGGTGCTGTTGATCATCATCGAGATTCCCTTGGCGACGGCCCCGATCACGTTGTACCTGGGCCAGGTGCTCTTTCAAGAGAAGCCCGAGGTACGTCAGATCGTGCGGACATACTGGAGGTCGCTGCCGCAGATGCTTTGGTATCAAGTGATTCTTCGGGCCCTGTTGACGCCCTGGGTGATTACGTGGCTTCTGCTGTTTGCCGCGTGGCCGTATCTTGGTGAGATTATCCTTCTGGAGCGGAACCCCTGGCGGACCCGGCGCGGACGCATGACCACCTATCGCCGCGCAAAGGCCCTGCACGGCCGCAGCGGCGGCGATCTGTTCGCCCGCTGGCTTGGGGCGTTTGCCGTCGGGGCGCTGCTGTATGTTTCCGTCCTGTTCTCGATCTATATCGTGGCCGGAATGTTGTTGAACGAATGGACGCTCTCGGGGCCCGTCTTCACCATCTGTCTGCCGCTGGCGATGTGGCTCCTCGTGGGGTTCTTCGCCGTGGTCCGGTTTCTCGCCTACCTCGACCTGCGGATCCGTTGCGAAGGGTGGGAGGTGGAGCTGGTGATGCGGGCAGAAGGGGCCCGACTGACGAGGCGATTGACATGAACGCAGCCATACTTGCACTGATGCTGCTGCCCTGCCTGCCGGCGGCGGCCGACCCGGCCGAGTCGGTCGTCTCCGGCGGCGAAGCGCTCGATCGCAGTTGGCCCGCCGCCTATCCGTGGTACGACCCCGAGACCGACGGTGTCCGGCGCATCGAACTCGAAAGGCCGCGGCCGCCGCAACCCAGACCGGCTGTCCGGGCGAACCGGTCCTCCAGATTCGTGCAGTGGCTCTTATGGATTGTCATCATCCTCTTGCTGGCGGTTTTGATCTTCGTGCTCATTTGGACCTTCTTGAAGCAGTCGGGAGCGGAAGCCGGTTCAACGCAAACGGCTTCCCCGCCGAAAGACGAGGACATCGACCGCGTCGAGGCCCTGCCGTTCCCCGTCCGGCCCGAAAAAGGCGATCTGTTCGACCAGGCGCGCGAGCATTACCTGCAAGGCGACTTCGGCCAGGCGGTCATCTTCCTGTTCAGCTACCAGCTCATCCAACTCGACCGCCACCAGGTGATCCGCCTGACCAGGGGAAAGACGAATCGCCAGTACCTTCGGGAAGTAGGGCAGCGGAAGACCCTGCGAGGGCTGCTCGGGCAAACCATGGTCGCCTTCGAGGACGTCTTTTTCGGCAACCACTCGCTCGATCAAGGGCGGTTCGAGGCCATCTGGTCGAGGATGGGAGAGTTTCAAGCACTGGCATCGGAGGGAGCCGTCTGATGGGGAACAGGGGAACAGGGGAAGCTTCCGAAAGAGAGAGATATCGCATCAGCTCAACCGCCGGTACAATTCGTCGTTTTTTTGCAGGACGTGTACCGCTGCCCGCCGAAAATCGTCGGTCGGGCGCGACAGCAGATCGGCAAACGCCGCCCTCGCGAGTTCCGTAGGATCGATGCCGAGCGACTTGGCGAGTTGCGTAAGTTGTTCCGTCTGTTCTTCGGTCAAGTCAACGGTAATCTGCACAGCTACTTTCTCCCTTTCTTCTTTGTGGGTTTCGCGTGCGAGGGGGGCGAGCTTGGCTTGGGCATCTTGGCATTAGCAGACTTCAGGAACGCCGCCAGCTTCTTGTCGAGTTCTTCGACCTTCTCCGGCATCTCGGCGGCCAGGTCGTTCTTTTCGCTGAGGTCCTTGGCAAGGTTATACAGCTCGCGTTTTCCCTCGGCGTAGCGCTTGATCAGTTTCCAGTCGCCCTGGCGGATGATGCTGTAGGGGCCGAGCCTGCCGCGGTAGTGCGGGAAATGCCAGTAGATGGCGTCTCGTTTCAGCTTGCCCTGCTGCTTGAGCAACGGGACGAGGCTCTCGCCGTCGATCGTTCGGCCCTTGGGCAGCTTGGCGCCGGCAATCTCCATGATCGTGGGGAAGTAGTCGACGCTGGTGACCGGCACGCTGCACGTCGTGCCCGGGCGGACCACACCCGGCCATCGGACGATCAGCGGGACGCGGATGCCGCCTTCGTACGGAAACCCCTTGCCGGAGCGGAGCGGGGCGTTGTCGGTCGGCCCCAGCAGGCCGCCGTTGTCGGAGGTGAAGATGACGACCGTCCGGTTAGCGACGCCGGCATCGTTCAGCGCTTTCATAATCTTGCCGGCCGCGTCGTCCACACTCTCCACCATCGCCGCGTAGACCGCATTTTTCTGATTCGTCTTCGGTTTCTTTTCGTACTTGGCCGTGACGTCCTTCTTCGCCTGAAGCGGCGTATGGACGGCGTAATGGGCCATGTGCAGCAGGAACGGCTTGTCCTTGTTGGCCCTAATGAATCCGACGGCCTCGTCCGCTTCACGATCGGTCAGGTACTCGCCCGTTTTGCGCGGCGGGAGGTTGGGGATTTCGTAGAACTTCCGGTTGCTCTTGTACGGATCGAAATACCCCGGCGGCTGCCCGAGGTCGCAACCACCGTGGTTGACGTCGTAGCCTTGCTTCTCGGGAAAGTGATTCTCCTGGCCGAGATGCCACTTGCCGATGTGGCACGAGACGTAACCCTGCGGCTTGAGCGCTTCGGCCAGCGTGACTTCCTCCGATTCCAGGAACAGGGCATTTTTGGGGCAGAGCACCGGTCGGTTGCCGCCGGTGTAACCCGTCGGGTTCTTGCCGTCGGGACCGATGATGCCGCCCTGAAACTTCGCGCGGATCCAATCGGTCACGCCGGTCCGCGCCGGGTAACGCCCCGTCTGCACGGCCGCCCGGGTCGGCGAACAAACCGCGCAGGCCGCGTAGCCGTCGGTGAACCGCATTCCTTCGGCAGCAAGCTTGTCGACGTTGGGTGTTTCAAAATACTTGCTCCCCTGGCAGGTCAGGTCGGTCCAGCCCATGTCGTCCACCAGGATGATCACGAAGTTCGTGGGCTTCTCGGCCGACCGGGCAATGCCGCCGCAGGCGACGACCATCACGGCGGCAAGAATTGCCAAGCGGGTGAAATGGGTTTTGCAGACGCGGTGCATCATTGTCCTCCTTGTTGCTGTAACGGTTGCGGAGATACGGCATCATTGTACTGTGTGGGGCAACGGGGTGCAGCAGGATCGTCTCTTCACCCCGGGGAATAGATCCTTCGCCCACTGAGGAATAAGATGACCGGCGATGCACATCTTTCAGCGACACGACTTCGGTGGAGATATCAAAGTCCGGAATTTTCGGGGGCAACCGTCAGCTTCTGCCCCCCCACAAGGGTGGCGATTTTCTCTGTAACAACCTGCTCTCCCATACGTAACAACCATGTAACAAACCCCCTATAGGGTTTGACATCCTCCGCTTGCCCAGGAAAATGGGGTTTTAAGGCCCTTTTCCGCTGAATTATCGCAGCGGCACCGGGAACTTTCACCCGCAGCCACGCGTCTTAGAATATGAGCCTGCTGTGAACGACGACGCCCAACTGATCCAAGAGACCCTGGCAGGCCACTCGGCGGCGTTTGGCCGCCTGGTCCGGA
>Ga0180432_10001496_pt1 | contig 36830 bp, 40 predicted proteins | sample SS_ome_10_FD_132414 | JGI IMG/M metagenome (GOLD analysis project Ga0180432, IMG submission 132414) | Hypersaline lake sediment archaeal communities from the Salton Sea, California, USA - SS_1_MS_2 metaG | ecosystem: Environmental > Aquatic > Non-marine Saline and Alkaline > Hypersaline >... | reverse complement strand
GAAAATAATTCAATGTTGTTTTAATGATAGATTAGCATTAAATAATAGTATATTTTTAGGAACTTTTTTTAATATTGATAATTATAAAAATAATTTTTTTTCAATAGAAGATATTATTTATTTTGATAATATTCACAATAGTAAGTGTAGCTATAATTTAAAATTAAAAAAATTAGAATATATTTTTAACACACAAATTAAACAAATAAATTTTAATCAAAATTCGACAATTATTGGATTACCAAAAATTTGTCAAAATTTAAAAAATATAGATATGGATAAATTTAATTTAATATATAAACTAAAATCTATTAAGTATATAAATAAAAATTGGTCAATGCCCTACGGCATATCATATTATTATACAAATAAAGAAATATTTGCTAATTTCAAAGTTAAACCTGATATTCAAAATGATATTTATTATATATACTTGAAGAATGAAAGTAATTATTATGATATATTATTAATAAACTCTTACAAGACAAGTGTTTTCATGAATAATTTATTTAGAAAAATTAAAGAAAATAAAAATTTAGATTTATTAGAAGAAAGTGATTCTGAAGAAGAATTTGAAAATACAGATATAAGTAAATATGTTAATTTAGAAAAAGAATATACTATAAAATGTAAATATTCTAACCGTTTTAAAAAATGGATACCACTTGAAATTAATAAAGATTCAATAATATCTAGAAAAGAACTGTATAATATTTTAAAAAAATAATCATATATAATATATGAGTTCATTAAGAGATGCTGCTCCAGTTGGTGAAAATTCTCCTATTTTACCGTCAGCAAAATTTGTAAATGTTCCTGCTGCAAATGGTCGAGTACCTAGTAATCCAGCAAATGCTTATCTTAGATTTGGATGTGGTGGTAGTAAACCTCCTTGGGTTACAGTCCCGGCTAGTAGTGTAAATAATTTAAGTGCGTTAGATGCAGCAATTAATTTACCTTTTTCAGAAAATAATATGTTTGTTCAGGGAGGAGGATATAGATATAGAAAGAGTAAAAAGAGAAAAGGAGGCACTAAGAAAAAAAAATCTAGAAGAAAATCTAAACATCATAAAAAGAGAAAAAGTAAACATTATAAAAAGAGAAAAAGTAAACATTATAAAAAGAGAAAAACTAAACATCATAAAAAAAGTAAAAAACATCAAAAGGGAGGTTCATTGCCTCAATTAGGTAGTGCTCCAATAAAGGGAGAACAGAATATTCCAACAAGTAAAGTTTTAAATAATGTTCCCTATTCTCAAGGATTTACTATTAATCAAAAAGATTCAACAGATTTTGGTGCTTTAGCAAATCCAATTCCACATGAATCATATGCTAAATGTCCTCCCAAAATAAAATTTAATTAAGATTAATTAAACATTTATGTTCTTTTTTACAACTTTTTTCAGATTGTTCAAGAGGATTAAAATCTATGTTAAAATTATTATTAAAATAATTTAAATTATCAGTAGTTTGTATTTTATATTTATTTTTAATATAATATGCACGTCGTTTATTAAATTGATTTTGAAAAATATCATGACTATCTATAAGATCTATAATTAAAGGTTGTTCATGTTTAATTCTTAAAATTCTTCCTACTGCTTGAACAATATCAGTTTTTGGACTAGCAAGAAATAACGTTGATAAAGTTTTAATATCTAATCCTTCTTCAGCCATTTGAAAAGTAGCTAATATTATTGTTTTATTTTCACTTTCTTTCAAATCTTTTTCTTTCATTCCTCCGATATAATATCCAACAGATGCAATATTTCTATATTCAATTGCTTTAAACATATAAGTTAATAAAGATTTTCTGTGAGCTAAAAATAGGATTTGTTGATTAGGATTTAGTAATAATTCATTATTAATAATTTTTAAAATAAATTCTGATCTATCATTATAATCACTTAATTTTGAGATCATTGTAGAATATTTAGGATTTCCTCTAAAATCATAATCAACTTCATTAAATTCTTGATCATTATTTTTATAATATATACCTTTTACTAGCACAGTACTATCAGAATCTCTTTTTTCTTTATATGCAATGTCACCAAGAAACATTTTAAAAACATTAGTTAATCCATCTTTTCTGTTCATTGTAGCACTTAGACCTAATGAATATTTAGTTACTATTTTTTGCATAGCTCTGCTAAAAGTTTCGCTACTAATATGATGGCATTCATCAATAATTAAAAGACCAAAATCTTTAAAAAGATCTTGTGGAAAATCTTTCATAGATAAAGATTGTAACATTCCAATAACTATATCTTTATTTTCAATATCTATAATTTGACCTTGTATAAATCCAATTTTAGCATCAGGACAAAATTCTTTAATTCTTTCTACCCATTGATCTAGCAGAAAACCTTTGTGAACAATAATTAAAGTTTTTTTTTTAAGCAAAGTTATTATTTTAATAGCAATGATAGTTTTTCCTCGGCCACATGGTAAATCTATAAGACCACCTCCTATAAAGTTATTTTTAGTTATATGATCTATATATTTTTTAATAATAATTTCTTGATAATCTCTCATTGTACCATTAAATAATAAATCAATTTCTTGTCCATCAGTAATTTTAAAGTTACATTCTCCATATTTGTTGTAACCATAATATCTAGGAACATATATTTTTTCAGGGGATTCTAAATAAATTGGAAAAGGTTCAGATTTAACTGGTGAGTTAGGAACTTTAGCTTGAACTAATAATTCTCTCCGAATGTTATTTTGCTCTTCAATTGATAAATTTTTTTTATAAATTGAATATCCTTTTTGTCCCAAATAATTATTCATATATTTTATATCTAATTTTATTTTTAACTTTTAATTTCAATTTTAACCAATAAAATTATATAAATATACAATATATGAATATTTATAAAGATTACATCAAATCAGTAAAAACTCATGAATCTTTATTGAGTGTTTTATTATTAATTTATATTGTTTTAGATATACAAACTCCAATGGGTTTATTACCTTTAGTAAATAATGGCATTTTTCAAGCTATTATGTTCCTTTTAGTAATTTCTTTGTTCTTTTATGTTAATCCTATAATTAGTGTTTTAGCTATAATTGCTCTTTTAATTTTATTACAAAGATCCAAAAGTGCAATAGATTATATGATGCCAAGTGAGGTTAGTAAAATGAATAATTTAATAAGTCTTAATCAGAAGCAAATTAATCAAGAGATCGTTGAACATAATATGGAAGAACCTCAAGTAACTTTAGAAGAGAATATGGTAGAATTAATGGCGCCACCTGTAATTGAATCTAATGAAGAATTTTCTTTTTCCGCTGTTTCCAATAAATTACATAATGCTGAAAATTTAATTGATTAAAAATAAAAAATTTAAAGAAAGATTATTTTTAATCAATAATGAATGGTGATTTAAAAAATTTAGAATTAGTGACTGTAGCTACAGATTATAATGATGCAGTTAAAAGATATGTACAATCTTGTGAAAAATATGGATATAAGGTAACCATATTAGGTTTAGAAAAAAAATGGGAAGGTGGTGATATGAAAAATGGAATTGGAGGAGGTCAAAAAGTTAATTTGTTAAAAGATTATTTAAAAACACTTGATGAAAATAAATTAATAATTTTTACAGATAGTTATGATGTTATTGCTAATAATAATTTAGAATATTTTTATGAAAAATATAATAAGCATTATAAAAATAAAATAGTTTTTGGAACAGAATGTTTTTGTTGGCCAGATCCACTTTTACAAAATTTATTTCCAGACATTGAAAATGGTATTAATAAGTATCTAAATTCTGGAAATTTTGTGGGATATAAGGATGATTTGTTAAATATTATGTCAGATAGTATTGAAGATAATGAAGATGATCAATTATATTATACTAATATCTTTTTAGAAGAAGTTAAATTAAAAAGTTTTTTAGATGATAAAATTTTAGATATTTGTTTAGACTATCCTAATTATTTATTTGTTTGTTTAAATGGTGCTTCTAATTATAGTATAGATAGTTATAAATCTTGTATAGTTATGGATAATTTGTCTCAGCCAGCATTTATACATGCTAATGGTCCACCATCTATTAAACGTTTATTAAATAATATATCTAATTTATGTATAAGAGAATTTAATCAAATTGAACAACAATTAATTGATATGTATAGAGAAAAATCTGAATGGTGTATAGATCTACCAGTTATTAAAATTATTTATGAGGGCAAAAATAAAAATTTAAGTATATTCGAAAATATCTTTTATCCTAAAGAAAAATTAGATATTGAAAATATATCTTTGCAGGAAGCCGCAGAAAAAGCTGATAAAATTTCAAAATATATTTATGACTATATTTTATATATTAATGATGAAGTTATAATAAAGAATAAATATTTTTTGTTAGATTTAGTTTTAGAAAATAAATCAATAATTGCACCATTATTTCGTGAAGAAAATTCTTTAAAAAGTAATTTTTGGGGAGATTTATCAAATGAAGGTTATTATGCAAGATCTGAGAGTTATATACCCTTAGTTAATAGAAATATTAATGGATGTTTTAATGTGCCTTATATTACGTCTTGTTTTTTAATAAAAAGTTCTTTATTTAATAAAAGTTTATTTTTGGAAAATACAGATAAAGGTGAGGGTATAGATATGGCAATGTGCTATAATTGTAGAGAAAAAAATATATTTATGTGGATATTAAATAAGGATTTTTATGGATATCTTAAATAATTTATTCACAATATGTTCTAGTTCTTCCTCTAGAACTATTTGATCCTAATAAATAACCCCAAGTAAAATCATTATTACTATGTCGATAATTATTATCAGAGTCACAAATAGAGACTACCATAATCCAGAGAATAATTATAATTATAACTAATATGAAACTCCAAATTGGATTTGTATCATTTTTGGGAGAGATAATTAAATCTAGAGTTGGTAATCCATTTTCATTATGGCATATAAAATTATAAGTGAATTTAGCAATTTGATCTTTACTATATTCCGTTTCTGTAAATATTCCTTCCGGTTTAATAATAATATTTTCTTTATTTCCAACACCTATTTCTTTAGTAATTATAAATTCATTTGGAAGTGAATAATGATTACAATATTTAGTATATTGTCCAGTATCAGTACACCTAATATCTTTTTTCAAAATTCGAATTTTTTCAAAATCGCAAGTATTGTCTATATTATTTCTATCAATATTGCATTGATTAATATTTGTAAAAATTGTTAAAGTTGTTAGCCAAAACATTATAGTGTCTCTTTTTAAAAAAAATTTTTTAAATTTCAATTTTTTAAAATTTAAAAAATATCGAATGCATGTGGACATTTATCATCTTTTAAGTAATTAAATATACATCCACTGAAACGTCCATCTATTTTTAAATGAGCACAAGTATATTTTTTAATAAAAAAATTATTTTGTGATGATAATTCTATAATATCCCAAGTTTTTTGTAATTTTTCTTTATTTTCATATTGTTTATCCATAGTAATTGTACAACCTAATTCTAAATTACCATTCATTAAAGAATAATTAGGAACAAATTTACCTTCAATATTAAATTTTTTAAAAGCATCAATTATATGATTACAGCCACTTTCATTATAGGATATTAAAGGATTTTTAGGTATTTGAGAAACAGAAATTTCAACTGTCATTATATTATTGAATATATACAATTTTTTATCTTGCTGATTTATACATATTTTTAAATGCATTTTTAATATTTGTTGCATGTGCATTTTTATCAAATCCAATATTATCTAATGGATTAATAGGTCCTCCTTTGGCATCAATATCTCTTCTAAATGCTTGTGAAAAAGGACCAGGAGTTACATTTTTAAAAAAACCAAAAAATGAATCTATAATAAACCATAAGCCTAGTAATAAAACTATTCCAATTAATCCACCTCCTAATGGTCCTTTAACTAACTTTTCTAGTTCTTTTTGAACTTTTTCTAATTCATTATTAGTTGATTTATCAGGAACATAAACAGTATCAGTAGAAGCATCTACTGGTTGACAATCAATAAAAATATCTTCTTCTTGATTAGATGCTCCTTTTGAATTAATATATAATTGCCCTCCAGGAGAGATTGGATATAAATTCGCTGGTGGATTATTTAAAAGTGCTTTTAAAATATTGTAATTTTCATTTGTTAAAGATACAGAATAATCTTGAGGTGTATAAACTATAATATTTGCTTGACTTCCACAGCCTCCTAAACTAGATTGAAAACTAAATACACCTTTATAATAAGTAAATGGTGATGGAGAAATAAATTTTTGTAAATTAAATGAAATGTTTGGTACAAAAGGTGGAGAAACAGCTACACTTCCACTTGAATGAGCTGTTGATAATGTAGATCTAGGGGCTTGATCATTAGTAGCATTAATTAAAGCATTTAATACAGGTGTTCCTGATGTAGCTAATGAAGATATACTTATAGATATAGAAACAATTAATAAATCATTAGGTTTAGTAACATTTTGATGGATTAATAATATTTCTCCAGGAGCATAATTGCCATTATATTGATGTAATGATTTATTAAAAATTCTTACTTCTTTAACTTTATAGTTTTCATTATTAAATTTAGATTGTGGAGCAGAGTCAGCATTATCATATGAAACTGATATGTAAGAATTCATATTTCTAACTAAAATTTTTTTATTAGTATATTCCGGTAAATAATTGCAGGATCCTTGGCATATTTTAGTATTATTAGTAATATTGACAGGAGCTGATATATTAGTACAATTAGCCATCTTTAATATAAGTAAATAAAGAAAAAATATAGTTTTATTTATATACAAATGAAATTAACAAAAAATAAAATTTCTAAAATTCTTAAAACAAATTATCAAAGTTATAAAAAATTTAAAAATAAAAAAAATTTATCACCATTTACCATTAGAAATAAATATAAAAAATATAATATAAATAATAAGACTATTAAAAATGTAAAAAAATATAGAAAAAAAGTCAAGAAAAACAAAAAAAGAAAAGTTAAAAAGGGAGGAGCTGGTGAAACTAGAGCAGAATTAGAAGCATTATTAGCTAAATATAAGCATAATAAAGGTTTATTTCAGAGATTATCTCAACAAAAACCAACTGGCCAAGAGTCATATCAACAAAAATCTATTTTTGGTACAGACTATACAAAAAGTCGAGAATTATCAGAATCAGGCCAAGATATATTACATCCCGAAGATGGAGATGAAAAAGGTATAGAATCTGATGGTATATATGATAAATTTTTAAAAAGTACGTTGAAAGGACCTGAATCATATACAATGCCTAAAAATAAAGTATTTGATCAGGTCTTGGGAAAAGTTGATCCTTCAACAGGAATAAGACAAGGAGGAGTATATGATCAAAAAATTCAAGAAATTCAAGATCAAATTGACAAAACTTCTCCTCCTTCATCTCCCGCAGAAAGTATTCGTTCATCTGGTTTATCATATGGATCCCTTCCTGGATCTCTTCCTGGATCACCTCGTGGATCATTTTCTGATGGTTATGGATCACCATTTGGATCATTTTCTAGTGTTGGATCCCCATCGCAAGATGTTTCTGATGTATTAGCTGAAAGACATCGTCAAATAGGAGAACAATATGAGCCTACACCAGAAGAAAGGGCTGAATATGGTATAGAATCAACTCCAAGTGAAAGCTTACGAGATGAAGATGTTCGTCAATCTCTGGGTTCATTATCGTCAGATTCATTATCACTTCCTGCATTTTCACCCCAAGCTTCAAATGAATCGCTTCCATCATTTTCACTTCCTGCAGTTTCACCCCAACCTTCAAATGAATCGCTTCCATCAATTTCACTTCCTGCAGTTTCACCACAACCTTCGCAGGCAGAAACTTCACAGACCCCAATTTTATTACAACCTACGCAATCATACCTACCAGCCTCTCACGAACATACTTTGGCTGGTAACGCATATGGTCCATCTGGAGAGCCATTACCAAGGCCTGAAGTGACACAACTTACAAATTTGTTAAATACACGATTGCAATCAAATCCAGGAACACGAAAAAAAAGAACAGCTTATAAAGCTGTTTCAGATCTAGCAGGTAGAATAGGACAAGGATTAGGAAGAGCGCGAGAAGGGTTAGGAAAATATACAAGAAAACTAACTACCAGAAGCTCTAAAATTTATCCATCATTTGGTGATAATCAACCTATAGTTCCGGTACCTTCTTTTATGGAGGATACAGATTCAGAGAGACAGCGGCAGGCTGAGCCGCCAGATCAAGAGCCACAACCCATACCTGAAATACAGCCAGATCCAACATTACCAGCTGCACAACCAACATTACCAGTTGCACAACCAACATTACCAGCTGCCCAACCACAACCAACACTAAGTGATATTTCTACAGGTCAAGATCCATTAAGTCTTGCATCTGCCACAGATAAGCCTGAACCAATAGTGCCACCACCGACACAATTGCCGTCACAACCACAATTGCCACCACAACCACAATTGCCACCACAACCAATAGTGCAGCAACAAGTATCGATGCCACAACCTCTAGTACAACCACAAGTTAAATCATTAACATCTGACATTGAATTACCAGAGTTACCACCGGTTCGTCAAGAAGATGATCCAGTTTCGCAAGTAGATAAGTTTCAGCTAGAGGAAGCTGAACCTAGTAAAAAGGTAAATAAAGTGAATTGTAATAATGAAACTCTACGAAATACGATGCATCCAGATGAAAGATTCATTTTTGAAAAAGATTGTATAAGAAAAAATTTTTTACCACCAAGACAATATGTAGAAGAAAAAAGATTAGAACCAAAAACACAAAATATATCAAGAGGGGATTCAGAATTAGATTTTAGTCCTCTACAATCAAGTGTGCCTATTGGACCATCTATACCTATTGAACAGCAATCAATACAACCACAACCGTCAACAATATCTGGGTTTGATAAAATAGAACTAGAAAAAGAAATAACAGAGAAAAATTGTAATGATCCCAACTATAATCCATCAGATCCAATTGCCTTTAGAGAAGATTGTGAAAAATTAGGGTTTCCTACACCATTATCTAGACAAATTAAACAAGAAGAATTAAGAGAAAAAGAAGAACGAAGAGCGAGAGCTCTTGGACTAGAAGCAGAGCTTAAAGATAGAGAAGAGAAAAAACGACGATCTGAATTACAGGCAAAAGAAGAATTAAGAGCAAAAGCTAATGAATTACAAGCTCAAGCAGAACAAAGAATCAAAGCTAAAGAATCACAATCTCTTTTACAAGAGCAACCAAAAGTTCCAGATGTACAACCACTACCAACAGTACCAGATTTACAACCAATACCAACAGCACCACCTGCACAACCAATACCAACAACACCACCTGCACAACCAATACCAACAACACCACCTGCACAACCAATATCAAGTGTACTGGGTACTGAACAACAACCTCCTTCACTCAACTTTCCAGATCAATTGCCTACATTTTCACCTACATCTTTACCAGAATCACAAAATCCATCATCTCCAAATCAAAACCTTCAAGATAGACTAGCACGCAGAGAGATGGGAAGACGAGAAGCAATTTATGAAATAAAAAAAGAAAGACTAGCAGCTGAAGCACGCGAAAAAAAACGTGGTAGCCAAATTCTGGATGGGAGAAAGACATTACGTAAAATGGGTGAAGACCTTTCAAAAGCCAGAACTTTTAGTAGGAGTCGTAGGGGTCCTGGTCCTAAATTAGATCTTAGTGGACCTTCTTTGGAACTTGATCATAGTAGTCAACCACCTTTACCAGAACTTTTACAACAACAAGAAGAAAGTAGAAGAGGATCAGATTCTTCTGTACTTTTACATAAATTACCTGAAGCAAACCAACGTCCTCCTCAAGCTTATGATTTAGACGAAGACTATTTTAAACCTATAGAAACATCAGAAGAACTACAACCACAAGTAGTATTACCACAATCACAAAGATCAGAAGAACTACAACCACAAGTAGTATTACCACAATCACAAAGATCAGAAGAACTACAACAATTAGCTGATTTACCCCAAGAAGAAAGTGTAAAACCGTCAACAATATCAGGGTTTGAGCTAGAAGAAGGAGAAAAAGAAATAACAGAGAAAAATTGTAATGATCCCAACTATAATCCATCAGATCCAATTGCCTTTAGAGAAGGTTGTGAAAAATTAGGGTTTCCTACCCCTTTATCTAGACAAATTAAAGGGGCTCTAGAAGCTTCAGAAGCTCAAGTCACTCCAGTAAGACCAGATGATCCATTCGATGAAGATGGTGATTTTGATCAAGCACAACAATCAGTTACTTCACCAAGGTATGCTTTTTCACCCGGTGCTTTGGGAAGTATTGCAGAGCAAAGAAAAATAAAAAAAGAAATTGAAGCATCAAAAAAGAAATTAGAAAAAGAGTTAAATATTAAAGATCCGAATGCTTTACAAGAAAAACAATTAGAAGATTTAGATGCACTTTTAAGGGAAAGAGAAAAGGTAGAACAAGAACGAGAATTAACTTTACAAAGACGAGATGAAGTTGAAAAAGAACCTAATGAAGCAAAAAGACAAGAATTATTAGCTATTATTGATAGAAAATTATCTGAATTACAAAGTAGAGATGAATTACTAGATGAACAAGAGGAAATTATAAAACAAAGACTAAAAGATGAAGAAATTGTTAAAATTAAAAAATTAGAATTATTAAGTAAATTAAGAAAAAAAGTAAAAGAAGATCAATTACAAGCTTTACAAGATATTGATGAATCAATACCATTAGATTTAAAAACATCAAAAGAAATAGATAATAATTTAAAAGAAATAAAACTATTTTCTAATAGTGCTGATAGTGTTTTTAGTCAGCATTTAGAAGAAATAAAAAGAAATAATCAGAGTGGATCAACAATTAAAGATAAACTAAATGTAAGTAATTTTGATTTGACTCAATTTTCATTAGTAGATTTGAATCCTGCTTATGGACCAAAAGATTTACCTTTACCAAGTATTAGTGTAAGTCAATTATCAAATCAAAATATTATTCCAGCATGGGATCAAACTTTAATAGATTCAGCCCAAAATAAGGATCCTATATTTGGAGGAGGATTATCAGCAGATTTATTCAAAAAATCAGATATAGCACCCAAATTGCAGGTAAATGAATTTTTCAAAAAATCATTACTTATTAATAAACCAATATTAAGCTTATTAGATTTTTCAAGTGAAAAATATGGGGTGAATAATGGTACATTACAAATGGAAATAAATTTTGATGATAATTCTTTATTTTCCAATGAATTAATAACATTAATTGATACATTTGCTAAAAATTTATTAAAAAATTCCAGTATTTTATCAAAAGATCAGGAAGTTGTTAAACAATTACAAGATTTGATAAATAATTTATTTAAAATAGAGTCATATAGTGCATTGGCATTAATTAAAATTGATGAAACTCAAAAAGGTGATCTTGAAAATGTTATGGATCCTCCAGAAATTCCAGTAGCAACAAGAGTTTATGATCCATCATTTGCAAAGTTACATCCAGAATTAAGAAAGAGATTACAAAATGAATTAGAAGCTAAGACTTTAAATAAATCACCAGAAGAGAGAGAAAAAGAACAAGCAGAGAGTGAATTAATAAAAGGAGGAGGAAAATTAGAAGAACTTTTCCAAGAAATTCCAGATAGTATAAATAAAGGTAAAATTTATTTAATAGAAGCAGATAATTTTAAACAAAAAGGCAGTGAAATATTTTGTTTTGGAAATTTTATTAGATTTAAATTACTTAGTGGTATTATTTTATTTTTAGGAAATGACATATCAAAAGATTCAATTGATAATATTTTTATAAAGTTAAATTTACCAAATAGCTTTAAAAAGAATCTTTCAACTTTAAAATCACAATATTACAATGATATAAAGTTAAAATTTTCTCTTGCAGTGCCTTTAGATAAACCAAAAGGTATTAAAGATTCAATAAAACAAGCAATTTTTAAAGAACCTCCCACAGGAGATAAAAAATTTTTATTCAGGCCAAAAACTAAAGAAGAAATTGAACAGGATAACTTAAAGAGAAAAGAATTACAAGATCAAGCTAAAAGTAAAGAGCAACAAGAAAGAGAAAAAAGACAAAATGATGATTTAGTTGAACAGATTCAATTTACTGATAGACTAAAAGATTTGAATCAAAGATCAATTCAAATTAATAGTGAGTATCCACCGGGTGCAGTAATTTCAGCACAAAAATTTATTGATGGTAATGCTTTTGTTCCAGCAGTATTAAAAGTAGCTGAAGGTTTAAAGAAAAAGAAACAAAGTATGATTTTAGAAAATTCCTTACAAAATAGATTTAAATTAATTGGCTTAATTGTAAAAAAAGATTCTGAAGGTAAAAATGTAATTCAAAATTGGGATGAAATGAGCAAAGAAAGTGGAATATCATTAGTTACTTTATATCAAATAATGTTACCTGTTGTTAATTGGTTATTACATAATAGGTCAGGAGTTGAAAATGAACAATATTTTGTAAATTGGGAAGATATGGCTTTAAATAGTGTAGAAAAAGTTATAAAAGGAGGAACAGGAGGCAGTAAAGTGTTTATGAGAAAAGAAGAAAAATTAAAAAATTATAAAAGTCTTCCAATTAAAGCTATTTTTAAAAGAGGAGGTAGTAAAATTGGTGATGATTTATTTAGAATGGTGAATGAATTGGTTAAATCAAGTAAAGAGTTTGCGAATACATTACAAGTAGCTTATAATGCAAAAAAGACTAGCATTGGTAAAAGTTCACCTGCTGACTTGATTGAATTAGATAATGATCCTTCAATATTATTGGATGGTGAAGTGGGAAGTAAAATATTAAGAAAGTTTAATGATGTAAAATCTAATATAAATAATTTAACTAAATCAGCTAGTAATGCTGTTTATACATATTATAATAGCGAAAGTAATTATGATAAAACGTTTAAACAAGCAAAAGGTTATCAAAAAGTAGTTGATGATGCTAAAAAGTTAGTTTCAGATAGTTTATTTAAAGGAGCTAAGAATCTGAGCTCTTTATTAGATGGTGACCAATTTAATTTATTTAGTTCCAATTTACTTTCTATTTTATTTTTAGGTTCTAATATACAGATAAAGGATTCACAAACACCAAAAGAAAATCTAGCATCCCTAATTAGTTCTCTTAAGCAGTCAACAAATAACCCTTATAAAAAATTATTGGCAATTAATTTATCCAATTTACAACAACCTACGATAAAAATCAATCCAAACTTGGTAGAATTTGCAAACTCTCTAGAGAGTCTTGCTGGAGAAGTAAGTAAAATGCCAGATATAGCTACAATTTCAACCGACAAATCATCAGTTAAACCTGAGACTGTTGCTAAGCCGGCTCCTCCTGTTATTTCTAGTAAGTCGAAAGCATCTCTTTTTGATATGGCAGCTTCAAAACACGAACAGGCGGTGGAAGGCGAATCAGCCGAATCAAGTGTATCGAGCGAAGCGAGTGAGTCACCAGACTCAGCTAAATCAACTGAACCTAAAGAAAAACAAAAAGTTAAACCAGAAAAAAAAATAGAAATTAAACAAGAAAGCTTTCAAATGCTTGAAGGTTTACTTTCTCAAATTAAGGAAGAATTATTGGATGATAAAGCTTTGATGAGAGATTGGTTTAAGTATACACAAGAGCAAATTAATTCAATAATTAATCTAGATGAAGCTATTTCATTATTAGAAAAATTTGCAGAAGAAGGTAAAGAAAAAAAATTATATAATTTAACAATTAAAACCGCATTAGAACAAGCTTCAAGTGATGAAGTTAGAGGTGAAGTTAAAGAAATTTTTGAAATGATAGGATATAAATATGATGATAGTGAATTAGAAGCCAAAGGTGGTGGTAAATATCAAAAAGGAGGAGGAGGTTTATTATCCATTGTTACAGTACCTATAAAATTAGCAGCAACTGCTGTGAAAGATGTTGCAAAAGTTGGTGAAGTTGCTGTTAAAGATACTGTAAAAGTCGGAGAATTTGCTGCAGAGGGAGTTAAAGATACTGCTGAAGTAGCTGGAACAGTTGTTAAAGATACTGTCAAGGTTGGTGAAGGTGTTGTTGATGTAGCAGGTACAGTTGCTAAAGATACAGTCAAGGTTGGTGAAGGTGTTGCTGATGTAGCAGGTACAGTCGCTAAAGATACTGTCAAGGTTGGTGAAGGTGTTGCCCACGGAGTCGCAAAAACAGCAGAACTTACTGAAGAAGCAGGTGAAGGTGTTGCAAAGGGAGTAGGAAAAGCAGCAGAACTTACTGAAGAGGCTGGTGAAGGTGTTGCAAAGGGAGTAGGAGAAGCTGGTCATCTAGCAAAAGAAGGCACTATGGAAGCTGCTAATTTAACAGAAAAAGCAACAGAAGGTTCAGAAAAAGCGTTAGAAGAAACTGCAGCTATAGGAGCAGCTGGATTAGCTGCAGGTGAAGGAGCTCATTTATTAGCTGGTCATCACGGTGATGCAGCAAAATTACATGAAGAAGCTGCCAATAAACATGAGGAAGCATCAAAAAATTATGATGAAGCACATCCAAATCATGATACACATAAAAAAGCAGCTGAAGCTCATAGAGAAGCAGCAAAACAACATAGAGATCAACAGCAACAACATGATAATAATTATCAGAATCAATCAAGTTCAAATTGGTTTGGAAATAATAATAATAGTAATAATCAATCTGGTACAAAAACTATTATTGAAAAACAAGAGGTTGATTATTCCAGTCAGCCTTTACAAGATCAACAATCACAAGAAGAATTGCAAAATGAGCATGAAGATCTTCAAAATAGTAAAGAAGATTTACGATTAGCTAAAGAAAAAATCACAAAAGAAGAAAAATTAAGTGAAGAAGGAAAACAAGAAATAGAAGAAGGGAAACAAGAAGAAGAAAAAGGTGAAGAAACAAAAGGAGAAGAAGATATTGCTGAAGGTCAACATAAAGTTGAAGAAGCAAAAGAACAAGAAGATGAAGCAAAGAAAGAGGAAAAGAAAGAAGAAGAGAAGTTAGAAGATGAATCTGTGTCTAAACCAGAGGGTGAACCACCTGGTGAACAGGTTGGTGAAGAGTCTAAAGAAGAGGAGGGTGAACAAGCTGGTGAACAAGCTGGTGAACAAGCTGGTGAACAAGCTGGTGAACAAGCTGGTGAACAAGCTGGTGAACAAGCTGGTGAACAAGCTGATGAACAAGCTGGTGAAGAGCAGGGCGAAGAGCAGGGCGAACAAGCTGGTGAAGAGGCAGGTGAAGAAGCTGGTGAACAAGCTGGTGAAGAGGAGGGTGAAGAGGAAGCACAAGAAGATTTCCAATCTAAATTGGAACCAGAACCAGAAGTAAGTGAAAGTGAAATAGAAAAATTAGAGGAGAATGAAAGTCCGGAGGTCTCTCTAGCCAGTGCTCTAGAAATATTAGAAAATCAATTTATACTATTACAAAATGAAGAGGAAATATTTACAGAAGGTAATGATTTAAAAATATTAAAATTTTTAGATAAAGCTAGTGAATCAGAGAAAGAGACATTTATGAAAACATTTCAAGAACAATTGATGAATAGAGATAATAAAATAAATGCTGCGCAAATGACAATGCCAAAGATAAAAGAAATTTTAGAAAAAATAAAAGAAAATTTATCTGAAAGTAAAAAATTAGTTATGGATAGTGAAAAAAGTGAAATAGAAAAAATAATTGCTACAGATGAAGCTGAACAAGAAAAACAATTAGAAAGTATAGAAAAAAAACAAGTAAAAAGAGAGACGCCGGAAGCAAATATAGGTGGAAAAACATTAAGAAAAAATAAAAATAAAGAATTAATTAATAAAGCCCATAAAAAAAAATTAAAAATTTGGTAAATATTAAATAATTTTATAAATAAATTAATTAATATTTAAAGAAAAGGAATATATCTCATTGTATCATTATCATAAATAGTAGCTTTATAGGTATTTTTATATCCTTCAACATAAACAGTGTCGCCATTATATATATTATCACATCCATATTCAGAAGTGCATGATTTTCCTTTATGAGATAAAGGCAATTTAATCATATTATTTTTATCAGTCATTGTATAAAAATTCCATTTATCACGATTAGTAATTAATGGTTTTCCCATTAAAGGTAAAATTTCATTACTTCCATTAAGATTATTAAGTATACCAACTTGTCTATAAGTAGAGTCAACACTTTGTGTAGGAATATTGATAGGCATGGGAGGAATAGGAGGCATATTCCAAGGTAAATTAGGATAAATGTTATCATTTTTTAATGGAGGTACATAAGGATTAAGTAAAGTACTATTATCATTAGTGTATGAATAAGATGGTAATGGATTTAATCTATTAAAAGGTAAAGATATTTTTTCTTGGATAACAATAGGATTAGATGGATTAGAAGAAATGGATTGTATGTTATTTTGATTATTAAAAAATAAATATGAGAGAAAGATAATAATTAAGATTAATATAAATAATGTCATATTTTCTAAACAAATAACTCCGGGTGGACATTTCCGAGGCATTATATTTATATATAATTATAAAAAATAAAATTTAAATATTCATAGATTCTTTGATTTTATCAATCTGCTGTTTCAGTTCAGGATTTTTCTCTCCAGCTTCATCAATTTTACTTTTCATATCATTAATATCATTCATTTTTTTTTTAAGATCATTAGTTTGGGATTGATAATCTTTTGGAAAAGCATCGGGATATTTTGCATATAATTCATCTAAATTTCCAGTTAATTGACTAATTACAGAACCAATATTACCAGAAGTTAAATTGGAAATAGCTTGTAATGAATTGTTTAATAAAGGACCAAAATCAGCAACTTGGTTCATTAGTTGACTTTGTTCTTTCATGAGTGCATCAGTCTTTTCTTGAATTGCTTTAATATTTTGTGAAGTAATGTTGCTATCTAAAAAGTCTTTAGCTGATTCATTTTGTTTAGATTGTTCAAATTTAACAGCTAAGTCAGTATTCATACCTCCCTGTTTAACAGATTCTTGAAACATAGAAGGTTGAAATTTTTTAGAATTATTTAACATTGTTCCTTCAATATTAATATCTATACTTTTTTCATCACTTTTTTGTGGAGGTTCTTGATTTGTAAAACCTTCTTTTTTATATTTATTATTGTTAGGAGTGGTATCAATAGTTTGCATAGGTTTAAATAATTCTGCTAAACCTCCTAAAAAATTAGTAGCTAATAAAGCAACTCCTAAAACTATAATCATATTACTAGTGAAATATAATGTAAGGAAAGCTACTAATGCAAAGAATGCAATAGCACCAAATTTAGAATCAAAAAAATATCCCAAAATATTTACTATAGAAATAAAAGCAACAAAATATAATACATACTTATTAGTTAATAAATTCATTATTATAATAATAGAAAAGAAAAATATAAATTATTTAAAAAAATTATGCATTTGAAATAAAGTTTTTTAATGTTTCTAATTCTAATAATATTTCTTTTTCATCATCATGAATATCTTGTAATCTGCTTTCTGATATTTTTTGAGATTTGGTAATTTCATTTAAATAATTAAAAATAGTTTCTAAAGCTTCTAACTGTTTTATTTTTATATTTTTAAGATCTTTTAATTCTTTTGATTCTTTTTTATTTAAAATTTTATTTTCATTATTTAATTTTTCAAATCTTTTATTAAAAAATTCAAAATCTTTGCTCTTTAGTGTAGTCATATAATAATATTTTATTTTATTATTTTTTAAATAAAAATTGTAAAAAATTTAAAAATATAGATATATAATATTTAGTATGAATCCAACTAATGTTGAACCTTTACTAAAAGAAAGCGATGATCGTTATGTTATGTTTCCTATTCAGGATAAAGAAATTTTTGATATGTATAAAAAACAAGTCGATCTATTTTGGCGACCTGAAGAAATACAGCTTTCTAAAGATTTACGTGATTGGAATGGTTTAACTGATAATGAAAGATATTTTATTTCTATGATTTTAGCTTTCTTTGCAGCAAGTGATGGAATAGTATTAGAAAATTTAGCTATGAGATTTATGGCAGATGTTCAACTTAGTGAAGCAAAAGCATTTTATGGTTTTCAAATAGCGATGGAAAATATTCATAGTGAGACCTATTCTTTACTAATAGAAACTTACATAGGAAATGAAGAAGAAAAAATGAGATTATTTAAAGGTTTGGAGAACTTTTCTTGTATTAGAAAAAAAGCTGATTGGGCTATAAAATGGATAAAAGATAAACGGTCAAATTTTGCGAGTAGACTAATTGCTTTTGCCTGTGTTGAGGGAATATTCTTTTCAGGTGCCTTTTGTTCTATTTATTGGCTTAAAAAAAGAGGATTAATGCCAGGATTAACATTTTCAAATGAGCTAATAGCTAGGGATGAGGCATTACATACAGAGTTTGCTGTATTATTGTATAATAAATTAGAAAAAAAATTAAAAAAATCAAAAGTTATGGAAATAATTGAGGAGGCAGTAACTATCGAAAAAGAATTTATTTGTGATGCTTTGCCTTGTAGATTAATTGGTATGAATTCGTCATTAATGACTCAATATATTGAATTTGTAGCAGATAGACTTTGTGTTCAATTAGGAGCTGATAAAATTTATAATAGTTCAAATCCATTTGATTGGATGGAATTAATTAGTTTAGAAGGAAAAACAAATTTTTTTGAAAAGGTAGTTAGTGATTATAGTTTAGCAACTAAAGATAAAAATCCAGATGACTCTTTTGTGTTTGATGAAGAAGGATTTTAATATATTATTTAAGTATTTAATATATTAAATAAAAAAGTTATTAGTGTTGAATAATTTTTTGAGTTTTATTTCCATTTTCTAGATTAGTTTCAGTAATAATTGTTATTTTTTTTCCATTATGATTTTTTATAATTTTTTCTATTTTTATTTTATTTGTGAAGCTAGTTTGTCTAGATTCAGATATATTATTAATATTGATATTAGAAAACATATGGTCTAAATTAGATAAATTTCTGTCAAAAAAGAAAGAATTAAATAAAGCTGTTTGTGGATTTTGATTAATATCATATATTTTTTTTTTATTGGGATCTGATAAATTTTCATAGGCTTCTGATATTTCTTTAAATTTATCAGGATCTCCTCCTTTATCTGGATGGTATTTTCTTGCTAATATTTTATATTGACTCTTAATTTTATCTGGAGATGCATTTTTTTCTACTTCTAAAATTTTATAAAAATCTTTCATATATTAATACATTCTGAAAAGATTTATATTATTATTTTTATTATTATTATTATAACTATTTTGAGTTTTTAGATAATTATTTTTGATTCCATATGTATTTTGAGATTTATCTTCCCAATTTTTAAGAACATTTTTTTGTGTTTTATTCGATCCTTCTCCACTTGCTATATTTCTTTTATAAAATTCTTCTACAATAAATGGATATAATGTCTCAAAATAATGTACATTTATCATATTATCTTCTATTGAATATTTTAATTGATTAATATGATGATATCCTTCTATACTTGTTAATTGGGATGTAGTTTCTCTGTCATTAATTAATCGTATAGGTCTGTCAGTAGCTTGTATAATATTCATATTACCAATAGGAAAAAAATTAGATCTATCAATATAGATATTATTATTTAAAACTCTTTTATTAATTATATTATCTTCTAAACCCCAACCCCAAAAATTAGGAAAACCTTTGCATTTTTCAAAGTCAGAACCTTTAATTGAAAAAATACCTCCTAATGCAAATTTAAAACCATAAAAATGTTTAACTATACCTTTTTGTGTATCATAATTTAATAAATTTTTAATACACGGGATTGTGTCAATATCATTAAACACAAATGTTATATCTTTATAATCATTTGGATATTTATTTTTCATAGCTAAGAATCCAATATTTTTCATTGCACCTCTATTAAAACTTCTTTTATCCATTTGATGAGAGAAATAAATTTCATAACTATCTTTTTCTAAATCTTCTAATATGTATTTCATATAAACTGTAAAATGTGTTTTTTGTGGTAATCTATCTCTGTAAGGAACAATAAAAATAATTTTTGGAATATTCATTTTAAAATATATATAAAAAATAATTTAAGCACATACGAAATTTTAATTTTTATTTCTATATTTTTCTAATATTTTCAAAGGAATAAGTGTATCTTTCTGAGCTTCTAATTTTTTAAAACATTTATTAATTGTTACTTCACTTATTTCACTAATATTACTAATATTTTTTTTGGAAATATTTAAATTACAAATATCTGATATAAAATAAATTATTCCTGCTGCTATTGAGTGTGGTGTATTTTCAGGAATTAAATTATTTTTTTCTATTCTAATAGCAATAAATTTACATAGATTTGTTAATTCAAGATTTATCCCTAATTTGCTACAATATCTCTCAATAAATGAAATCGGTGTAGTTTTTCCTAAATTTATTTTTTCATTATTTTCCATATTAAATTCTAATCCATTTATGATTGATAAAGCATTTTTACAACCTTTAGTCGCACTTGTATTATCTAAATAAAATATAGAAGCTATTTCTTTTGCTGTTCTAGGATAAAGATTAACTCTGCAAGCTACATAAATTGAAGCTGCAATAATTCCATCTCTATTTAATCCTCGAAATGTTTTTGCTTCTGATATATTTTTATGATATCTAATAGCATCATCAATAATCATTTTCGGAAGACCAGCATTATGTGCTATAATCTGAATTCTTTGAAATTCATCATATTGTGATTTTTCTCTATATGGCATAGATTGCCATTCAGTATATCTTCTTATTTTTTTCATTTCATAAGAACAAGATGTTCCACAAATAACTTTACATCCGAAAGATGATTCTTTTAATAATGGATTAATTGGCATACCGCATCTAGTTGGATCACTATTATTATTATCTTCAGCTCCATAATATCTCCATTCTGCAGATGTATCTAAACTATCTTTATAAATAATTCCACAATTTTCATTTTGACAAGTTAAAAAACCTTCATCAGAAACTTCTAATCTTTTATTACAATAATCACATTTTTCTCTTTCTCCTTCTTGTCTATATATGCATTCCAATTGGGATTTTTCATTATTAAATTCATTATCAAATTGATCCCATAAATGTGTTAAATTATTTTTTTTTTTATTTTTTTTTGTATCATTCGAAGATATTATTTTTACTTCATTCATAATTTTAATTAGATTATATATTTTTATTTCAATTTTATTTTATAATTATTTAATATATGGGAAATCAAGGATCTTCATTAAAAATTGATCATGATAGATTATTAAGAAAAACAATTAATGATATTGCAGCCAAATATATTTTAACACAAAATTTTCAAGATATGATTGCATTAAAGGATCCAGAAGTATGTAGTAATTTAGTTATTATTACATCTGAAATTATTAAAGAATCATTAAACTGGAGAAGTGTATTATACCTAGATCAGTTTTTGAAGGGAAATAAAGTAATTAATAAAATGGCTAAAGAAAATTTATTATATTTAAATAAAGCTGATTTAAATGATCTTGATGTAGAAAGTGGAGTAGATAAAAGAAGGATGTGTATTGGTATTTCTAAATTTTATATTAAAATTAATATGTTATTTGCTGCAATTGCTACAACTATTCGACCAATTATAAGAATAGCTGATCATCTTGAAAAAAAACAATTAAAAAAAGAAGAAAGAATTAAACAAAAAGAAAAATTAAATGAATCTTCAGATGATAATTTAATTAATGAAGATATGTATGTTGATGACAATGATGATGACGATGATGATGATGATGATGATAAATCCCAAGAAAATAAAGATTATAACTTAGAAAATAAAGATTTATTATTGGGAGATGAAGAAGTTAGTGTAAGTTTATCAGAAGATAGTCTATGTGGAAAAAGAATATTAGCTTTAATAAGTAAAAATAATTATGATCCAGCAAAAAAATCATATACAATTAATCCAAATTTGTGTAAATTTTTTGAGAAACAAGATGGAAAAAATTTATATCAGGAACCAGGAATTCCAGAATTAGAAGCTTTATTCAAAGATAATTTTGATTATCAAACTGGTAATTTTCTAAGTTCATTAACTAAAGAAGGAAGAAAAGAATACCAAGATGCAATTGATATTCTTTATAAAGCATTTACAGGAAAAAGTAATAGTATTAATTCTGTAACAAAAACACCAAATGCACAAAGATTTAGTGATATTAAATTACAAGATTATGATATTGGTAGTAAATGTGATGATGATGGAGTATACACTCAAATTTTTAAAGGTAATTCTCCTATTTTTAGAGAATATGTTAAAAGAATACAAAAAATGATTGATAATAATAAAAATTATAATTCACAATTAGTTCAAATCTTAAAACAAGTTTTTAAAATTGATAAGAGTGAATATCCTTATATAGTAACTCTAAATCCTGATCTAAATGAGATTAAATTAGATCAACTTATTCAACAAACAAGAAAAATTTTAGTAAATTTATATAGCACTTGTGAAAAAGATTTTATGTATGTATTAGAAATTTATAATGAATTAATTACAAGTAAAACAATTAAAAGTGTTGGATATAATAAATCACAATCATTAAAAAATAATATTGCTGTAATTTCAAATAATGAAGCCAATAAAGCTTTAGAAGAACCTTCATTTTTGGAAAATGCATTAGAAAAATCTCGACAAACTGTTATGGAAAATTTACCCCAAAAAACTAGTGAAGATGAAATGCAAGATGTTTCTGATAAGCCTGTTGAACCTGTAGTAGAGCAAGAACAACAAGAACAAGAACAATCACAAGAAGAACAACAAGAACAAGAACAATCACAAGAAGAACAACCACAAGAAGAACAACCACAAGAAGAACAACCACAAGAAGAAAAACTAATGCAAAATGATGTAGAAGAAGAAAGAGAGAAAAAAAAAGATAAAATAGATGTAGAGGATAGAAGCAAAGAGAATAGTACACCGGTATTTGATAATTTTATGAATAATGTAAAAGATAAAGAAATAGTGAAAGAATCACCTGCTGGTGGAAGAAAGAGTAAAAAACATATTAAAAAGAAAAAAAGAAAAAAAACAAAATCTAATAAAAAATAATTTTATATTTAGATATATATATATGGTTTTAACTGGATCTTTACGTAGAAGAATTCTTCGTAGTAATCGTAGAAGATTACGGGCTTCTAAATGCGGTAAAAGAAAAACTGAAAAATCCTGTAATAAAAACTCTAGATGTACCTGGAAGGTTGGAAAGAAAAGATCATTCTGTAGAAGAACTGGAAATAGAAAAAGAAGAACATTTAGAAGACATAATATTTTTCACAGACGTAAGACTAGAAGACATAGAAGAAGATAAATTATAAAATAATTAAAAAAAATAATATTTTATAATTTATTATGAAATATGATTTATTAACATATTATCCACTAATTGAAAAAGTTCATATAAACTGTTTATATTATACTTTTTGGCTTAAAAAACAAGATTTTTTACCATATAAAATTGATCTATCTAATTGTATGGTTAATTATACCATTCCTAAGATCTCTCATGAAAAATTGTAATATTTGAATTTATAGGATCAACAAAGACTTCTTCTTTAATTTTTTGACTATGATTATGATAACAATTATCTTTAGCGGCCATATCCATCTTTTTTTCCCAATTACAAGTATCTTTATATATAGGTGATACAATTGTACACCATCTATGTAATTTAGTAAAATCATCTTGATTATTTTGAAATAATTTAATTATTTTATAGAAATAAGGGATATTTTTTGTGAGAGAATTCATATTTTATTTTATTTTTAGAAAAATATTTATATCAATTTTAGATTATTTTTTAAATTAAATCTTTTTTTTTTTCTTAATTTTTTTATTTTTCTTCTTTTTTCATCTTGTTTTAATGCTTCAGGTAATGGATATCCATCGCAAGAAATACTATAAGTATCATCATCTTCTAAATTATAAGTAATTCCATATTTATAATAAACTTTTACATCCCAAAATCCATGAGTTTTAATCGAGCCAAATAAATCATTTTGATAATTATTAGGTCGATCAACAATATATCCAGATTCTCTTAAATTATTTTTTTTTCTATCATATTTTTCTTTCCATAAACAGCAGAAAAATAAATTGTTTATTACATTTTTTAATTCTTTATCATCATTCATTATTTATAAATAAAGAAATTTTAAAATACTAAATTAATAATTTCACTTGCTAATTCTTGTCTAGATTTAGCATTTATTAAATTTTCGCCATAAGATAAAACTTTAGGTCTTAAAATTTCTAAATGAATATTACTATCTTCTATAAATTTATTTAGATAACTCTCTTGTTGATTTTTATTATTATAGACATCTTTTAAGTACCAATTATTCATAACTTTAATTCCAAAATTAGAATTTTCTAAAGAATCACCAACTCCATAAGCACTTATCAAAACAATTTTTTCGAGATTTAATAAAGCTTTATTATGAAATAATTTAGTATTTTCCATTATACTTTTAGTAATATTTAAAGAATAATCTTTACTAAAAGGTTGTCCATTAGTAGTGAAAATAATATTATCAAATAGATATTTTTTTGAATTCTCATATTTATCTAATGTTAAATCATTGTTTAAAATTCTTTTTTTATTAAAATTTAATTCTGTTAGTCCTCTTCCTCTATATGGAATGCATACATTTTGTGGATTATTTGTTAAACCTAAAACTTTTTTATTATTATTTAAAGATTGATAAATTAATTCTCTACCTAGACCACTGCTTGCTCCTACAACACATATATCAAATGCATTCGCTAAATTAAATAGTAAAAAATAAAAAAACCTATTCATTAATAAGTAATAATTATTAATCTTTTAAATAATAATTATTTTAATTATTAAATGTATTTTTAAAATCTAATTTTTTAAGTTGATCATTATTATATATTAAATTACCAGATGGTTTATAAGAATTAATATCTTTAAAGCTTTTCTTGTTTTGAGATATAGTTAACTCATTATCTTTTTTCCCTATATTAAAAATATTAAAATCTTTGTTTGACTCTTCTTTATTATTACTTTTCTCTATAGGTTTACCAAAACCATCTACGAGTATACCAGTCTTTTTTTTAAGTTCATTTCTTACATAACTAGGTACCCAATGTTTCCAAGATATAAATAGTAAATTGGGATGTGTATATCTTACATTAAATCCATTTTCTTGAAGTTTGTCCAATAGATAAGCTACACAAGCTCCATGATCAAATTTTGGAATTCCAATCATAACTTCTGGTACAATAAACCAACAAAATTGTTCATTTATTTGGTGCCTTGCTACAGTTTTAATTCTGGTATGTATTCTATTTAAAATTTTATTATAAGATTCTAAAGTATTTAAATCTCTAACTTGTTTTCTTTCATAAAGTTCATCTAAATTAATTTGGGTTTCTAGTTCTTCTTCCTTTTCATTAACATGTATTAGAACATCCATAATTAAAATTATATAAGAAAAAAAAGTTATTAAATATACAGTAAATAATATTATAATGACCATAAAACATTTAGTGGTAGGAGGTGGTGGACCTGGTGGATTTTTAAATTATGGAGCTTTAAAAGAAAGTAATTTACAAGGATTATGGCATTATAAAAATATAAAATCTATATATTCAACATCTGCTGGAGCAGTAATTAGTTTACCAATTTTATTAAATTTAAAATGGGAATGGATTGATGATTATTTAATAAAAAGACCTTGGCATAATGTTATAAAAGTTACAACTAATGATTATTTTAAATTAATGAAAGATAAGGGATTAGTTAATAAGGATGAATTTATGGATAAATTAATAGGTCCATTATTGCAGTCTGCTGATTTAGAAATTAACACTACATTAAAAGAGTTATATGATAAATATCCAATTGAATTTTATTTACATACAGTTAATATTAATGAAGATTATAATAAACAACTTACTTGTATATCATATAAAACCCATCCTGATATGTTAATTAAAGATGCAATTTATATGAGTGCTAGTGTTCCTTTAATATTAAAACCTATATTTTCTAATGATGGTTGTTTTGTTGATGGAGGATTATTAGCAAATATACCATTAGATAGTTGCATCAAAAATAGTAATTGTAAAGAAAATGAAATATTAGTTGTTAAATATAATAGAAAAACAGAGAGATCTAATGTATCAGATAAAACTGGAATTTGGAGTTATTTAATTGAAATATTTTCAATATTCACAAATGATCTAGTACTAACCTCTGAAAAATATAATTTAGAAAAATATTCTAATATTTTAGTATTTGAACCATTTTGTGAAGAACGTCCAAATATAACAAGTTTAAAATATTGGTTAGAGGTTTTAAATAGTGATGAGGAAAGAGAATTATTAGTTAACACAGGTATAAATTACATAAAAGAAAGTATTTTATCTAAAAAATTTGAAATAAATAAACTTGAATGCACGATAGATGAGATTAAAGAAGATTATAAATTATATTATGTTAATAAAAATATAATAAAAAGGAGTTATAGTTTTTAAAAGTAATTTTTTAAATATTTATATAATATTAATGAATGAAGCTGGTGTATTATACGAACGACCCTGGGGTTGTTATAGAACGATAGAACAAAAAGATAATTACCAAATTAAACATATAAAAGTGAATCCAAGAAAAAGATTATCATTACAATATCATTTCAAAAGAGATGAACATTGGACTATTATAAAAGGAAAAGGTATGGCTCAATTGGATGATAAATCAATTGAGTTAGAAATAAATGATACAATATTTATTCCAAAAGAATCCAAACATAGAATGATCAATAATACAGATGAATGTTTAGAATTTATAGAAATTCAAATTGGAAGTTACTTAGGAGAAGATGATATAGTAAGACTTCAAGATGATTTTGGTAGAATTTAAAGTCAATTAATACAAAAGGTATAAATTAATTTATAGTGATCCTTTAAAAAATTCCATTAAATGTTCAGAATTAGGTTTAGCATCATAATTATAAATCTTTCCATTTCTCTCTAATTTAATTGTAGGATAAGCATCTACTTTAAATTCTTTTGCTAAAGTAGTATCTTTTTCTGCATCTACTTCTATAAAATTTATATCATATGAACTATTTATTAATTTATCTTTTTCTAAATTCTTTACAAATTCATCCCATTCTGGTCTAGCTTTTTTACAATAAGGACACCAGGTAGTATAAAAGAAATACACATTAATTTTATTATTTCCAGTTTCTGATATAAATTCTTTGTTAGGTATATAATCTCTATTTAATAAAGGTTTAACATAAGTATCATAAGCCCATCTTGAAATTAAAATAAATAATATTGTAATTAAAACAGCACCAAATATCATTACTTTATTATCCTTAACCCATTTTATTTTTTCACTACCAATATTTTCTTTAATTTTACTGCCTATATGGCTTGTTAAATTTTTAATATTTTCATGTAAATTTTTTTGAATATTATCTGTGCTATCTTGAGACATCTTAATATAATATTTATATATATTTATCGTATTAAAGATTACGCATATATAAATATTAATGATATTTAGAAATAAAAATAATAATAAATTAGTAAATATAACAAGATTAGAATTTTTAAATGATAAGGAATATATAGAAAATATATTATCAATATATAGTTTAGATATAAATTTTAAAAATTCTTTTAAAGAGATAGAAACATCTGCTGAGAAAATAGATTCTATTCAATTGTTTTTAAAAAAATATGATATACCAAATATAGAGGGAGAGAATTAATAGTCCTAAATTAACTATATTAGATAAAATTACAGTTTTTTCTAATATGTCTTTGTTACTATTATTTTTTGCCTCATTCATCATTTTTACTGTATGTTGAAAATTTTTAATAATTAAATAAGTTAAACTTAAAACAATAATTATTTTAATAAAAAATAAAAATGAACTTGGTATAGGTAGTGGAAAAATAATAAAAACAATAATAAGTCCTAAAACTAAAGCTATATTTATATATATATTTTTAGTCTCTCTAAAATAATCTACAATTGTTTCTGATAAATTCATTAATATATTTGTATACTTTTTTTTCTATCTTTATTTTAATATGAATAATAAATCGTATAAAAAAAAGAAAAATTCAACAAATAATAATAAAAAAAAAATATTTACAAAAAAACATTTTTATAGTGGAGATGGTATGTTAACAACTGTTTGGGGACCAAGTATGTGGCATTATTTACATACTATGAGTTTTAATTATCCAGTTAATCCAAGTAATAGAGATAAAAAAAATTATAAAGAATTTGTTTTAAATTTACAAAATACTTTACCGTGTAAATATTGCAGAATAAATTTAAAAAATAATTTTAAAGTTCATCCTTTACAAAACTGTCATTTAAAAAATAGAGATCAGTTTTCACGTTATATTTATAAACTACATGAAGTTGTTAATAAAATGCTTAAAAAAAAATCTGGATTAACTTATTGCCAGGTTAGAGATCGTTATGAACATTTTAGAGCTAGATGTACTCAAGAAAAACCTAAAATTTTTAATTTTAAAAAAACTAGAAAAAATAAAGAAAAAGGGTGTACAGAGCCTTTATATGGTAAAAAAGCAAAATGTATTATAAAAATAGTTCCTCAAGATGAAAAATGTGATACATTACAGATTGATAAAAAATGTATAAAAACAAAATAATATATTTTAATTAATGGTAAATCCCTTGATTTATAGAATAACATGTTCTAGCTTAGTTCATTTATTATCATTACCATTGGATATTACTAGTACTACTTTACTTACTAATGAACAATATAATTTTCAAATTAAAGAAATTAAAAATATATTAATATCAGCAATATTCTTTTCTTTACAAAATTTAATTTATGAAAATATTAATTTTGTAGATAATTTACATATCAAATCAGCAACTACTGGTTTAATATCTACACCATTTTATCTATATCATGAGATTTATAAAATTATATCAAGATATAACTTTAAAATAAGCGAGCAATATATTGGAAAGATAGTATTAATTGGTACTATAAGACAAATATCAATGACTATATTTTTATATACATTTTCAATGACAAATAATCCATACTTTGGTTTTTTTTTAACTTTATTAGCTAATTTTTATGGAATATTTATAAAAAAGTATATAATTATATTAGCTTTTCCAAATATTTCTCTCAATTGTAATAATAATAATAAAATAATTTATCTATTAGAAATTTTTCGTTCTTCATTTAATGATTTTTTAACTTTTAAACTTTTATATAATTTTTCTTATTCTCCTTTTTTAAAATAAAAATATATTATAAATGTTAAATCAAAAAGATTTATTAGAAAAATCTGTCAAATACTCTTTATATGTTCAAATTATTGCTGGTATAATTAGTGTTTTTGGTATTTTTATAAAAGTAGCTCCTAAAGATCAGATTTTAAATCATATTTTAGTAATTGATACTGTTGTTCAATTTGTAGAATTTATATTTTATTTATATTTGGCTAAATTTTTGAAAACTTTAGATAATAATGTTATTGCATCTCAAAGATATTTTGATTGGTTAATAACAACCCCAATCATGTTATATTCTACTATTTTGTTTATGGAATATGAAAATCCCAAAAATAAAGATAAAATTATAACTATTGATTCTATAAATAGAGAATATAGTAATGAAATTTTAACAATTTTATTATTCAATATGGGTATGTTAATCTTTGGATATTTAGGAGAGATTCATTTGTTAAATAAATATATATCTATATCTATAGGTTTTATATTTTTTGCACTTTCATTTTATAAAATTTGGGAGGTTTTTGCTCAAACTAGTCAAACCTCTAAAAATTTATATTTCTTTTTATTATTTTTCTGGGGTTTATATGGTGTTGCAGCAGTATATCCAGTTATACCCAAAAATATTATGTACAATATATTAGATTTATTCTCTAAGAATTTCTATGGATTATTTATATTTTATTTAATATTGCAAAAAGCAAAAAAAAATAATTGAAATAAAATAATATCAAAAATATGTATTAAAAGAAAATAATGGATTTTGTCCATATTGCTGATTTTACCAAAGAATTACGAGAAGAATTAATAGTATTAGTTTTTGAAGCATTTTATCCCAACAAAAAAAATATATATGATGAGAGATTTATAAAATCATTAGTAGAAAGTTCGACATTTTTATATGACATTTATTATAAAGATAAAATTAATGCATTTGAATTTGATAAAGAATTTGGATGTGGAACTCTTCAAGATTTAGTTGAATGTTTAAGAATCAATAATCCTAATAAAATAGATATTTTAAATTTATTGCAAGATATGACTTTAGATTAAATATATTATTAAATCTATATTAAAATAAATTTATATCTTAATATAGAAAATGGTATTATTATATTGTTTTTTTTTATTTATTATGCAAGCTACTCCATTTGCCATTCCATCATTATTTCCAAAATCCAAAAATAATTTAAATATTAAAATGTATTACGAAAAAAGTAAGGGATTTGATGAACCAATTACTATTTTACCCTATACACAAACTTCTATTATAATTAATAATTGGTTAAATGCCACAGTAGCTCTTAGATTAAAACAAATTGATAATATTTTAAAAAGTCAAATTGTTAATGATGAACAAAATGTTGAAGAATCTATTGATAATGGATTATCTAAATCTATATATGAATTCAAAGTATTTTTATCATTAAATAAAGCAAATATAAATACTGTATATTTTTCTTGGATACCTGAATCCCATAAACAAAATAAACAGGTTATATATCTACTTGGAGGAAAAATTAATAAAAATATATTAGAAATTTATAGAATTGCACAAAATCCATATGCAGCAGATCAATTAACGGTAAAAAGTGAAGATATGTTATTAGATTTATATAATTATCACAAAGATAATAGTATAATAAAAGAAATTAGATTTGATCAGCTACATAAATTTGATAATAGATATTTACTTTCTTGGAATTTTAAGGATAATTTCCGAATTGACTAAAGTCATTTAGCCAAGGTAAAGGTAAATAAGGATTTGTTTGTTTAGCTTGATAATTAGGAACTTTTTCACATTTGAATGCAGGTTCTGGACAACGAGCACATGGTGGACATGGTGGACATTTTGTTTTACAATTTCCACAATTTAATGTAGGACAAGCTGGACATACTGGTGGAACTACTTCAGATTTTAAAATGTAAAGATCTTCATCTCCAAATGGTATTTGACTTTTAGGAATTCCTTGACCACTATGTAATTGACTCATAGCTTTTTGAGTCTTTTTAATATCTTGATCAAATAGTTTTTGATCTTTATCAAATTGTTTTTGTAATTTTTTAAGTCTTCTATTTTCTTTTTGTAACTGTTGGACTCTTTGGTCATTTGATGAATTAGAAATACTATTTAAATATTCTTCCATCTCACTATTGTAATTACTATTATCTACTGAATTATCTTGAATATTTAGATCTTCATTTAATATATAATCAGGAATAACAATATTTGGATTTATACTATTTAAACAATTCCACCATTGAGGTGAATTAAAAGCTTGATAATGACATTTTTTGGTTATTTTATCACAGCTCTTTTTACACTTTTCATTAGGGTTATCAATTCCTTTTTTCTCTGCTTCTTTTTCACATGAAGAAATACAGCTTTTATCAAATTTTTTTAGAGCGTTATGAGCATCTTGAAAGCCTTCTAAAGTTTTTGGATTATTATTAAATCCTATACAGACAAAAATAATTACAGCTATTAGTAAAAGAATAAAATATAAATGATTAGATTTCATATTAAATTTCATATATATTAAATGTAACGAAAAAAGTTTCTTTTATCTTTTAAATTAATATTGAAATTTAAAAATCAATAAAAAATATAGGGAAATGGCTAAAGCCAAACAAATTGATAAACAGTTATGTCTTAATAAAAGTTTTAATAATAAAGAAGATATAATTGAGATAGGTATAGATGAAGTTGGTAGAGGACCAATGTTTGGTAGAGTATATGTTGCAGCAGTGATATTACCATTTAATAGTTTATCTTTTAATTATTCTTTATTAAAAGATAGTAAAAAGTTCCATTCTGTAAAAAAAATTAAAGAAGTTAGTGACTATATTAAAAACAATTGCATAAATTATTCTATCTCTTGGAAAGATGAAAAGGAAATTGATAATATTAATATAAGAGCTGCCACATTAAAAGCAATGCATAATTGTATAGATAATTTAATTGATAAAAAAAATAATTATTATTTATTAGTTGATGGTAATGATTTTATACCATATACAATAATAGATAATAATCAAATGATAAAATCTTTAGATTTTAATTGTATAGAAGGAGGTGATAATAAATATTGTTCAATTGCAGCAGCTTCAATTTTAGCTAAAGTTGCTAGAGACGAATATATTGAAGATCTATGTCAAAAAAATCCTAAATTGAATATATATTATGATATTTTAAAAAATAAAGGATATGGTACAAAAAATCATTTAGATGGAATTACTAAATTTGGAATATCTTGTTGGCATAGAAAAACTTTTGGTATAAATAAAACTATATTTACAAATAATGAATTCCCTGAATCTAAAGAGAAGGAGGCCATGGAGGTTTTGGAAAAGGTGGAGCAAGAGGCGGTCCCCATAGCTTAGCATTCTGACCAATTATTAAATTTGGATTTTTGGGAAATATATTTTTTTCTTTATTATCAGAAAATGGTCCATCAGGATATATTGTTCTAGGTCTAATTTTTGGTGGATCTATATTTAAATCACATTCTTTTTTAACTGGTTTATTAAAAAATAAAGTTATCATAAGAAAAAATATAATAATTGATAATATAATTAAAATTGTTTTAAAATTATTTTTCATCTATATATAAGTTTTAGAAATTATTGTTTTTATAATTTTAGACTATCTTCTATTCAGATAAACTCTGTGCAAATCTTTGAGAACCTTCCCATTCTGTAACTGGACCCCAAGTTCTTGGATCTCCTCCTAAATTTTTATTTTGATTAGATGGAATATTTTGAGGAGTCCATGTAGCTGGATCTCCTCCTATATTTTTATGATTCTTATGATGTTTTTTACCAGTATCTTCCTGATCATCTCTCATAGATTGTAAATTTTTAACACCAATTATTATTGCTATAAATATAACAATAATTAATACAATTGTTAAGATTGCAGCAAATAAAGGTGACATTAATTATAATATATAATAATAAAATTATAATTAATTTTTCTTTGTTTTTTTATTTTTTTTCATTTTTCTCTTTTTTGTTTTTCTTTTCTTTTTACATTTTCTTCTAGTTTTTTTTCCTCCAACTCCCTCTTGAGGTTTAGATCTACCTCTTCTATTAAATGATAAAGCTCTTGTAGCTCTATAAGCTGTATTACCCACTGCCGATGATGCTGCACTCAATTTATCAGCAAGATAACTTTGAGCTTTATTTACTTTATTGCCATCTGTTAAAGCCTCTTTTCTTATAATTTGAAAAAATTCTTTAATAGTAGGATCTTTATACCAATCCTTGAATTTTGCAAAATTCCAATGTGTATATTTTTCACTAATTATTTTTGGATTTTCAGGATCACTCGCATATCTTAAATTATTTGTTTTTAATAACTTCTTCATTCCCAAATCTTGTTTATCTATACTCTTAGAATCATATTCAATTGATATGTCATTATAATTTTCAAATTGATAGGTAATATATCTTTTTAGGATTGGATTATAAAGATCAACAACTTGACTAAAATTAAAATTAATAGATGCACTGAAAGTTATTAATTGATTTAAAATTCCCATATCAAAACTACTGACTAAGCCACCTGGTCCTCCTGTCTTAATATTTGTTTTTTCAACAACTTTTAATAAATCTTTAATTTGTTCTAAAAATATTTCAGATAAACCTTCATTAGTTATATCTTCAAAAACACATTTATTAAAAATATTTTTTATTTCATCAATTAATTTTCCCATTCTTCGAAATGCTAATTTACAAATTTTATAAATTATATATAATTCTTTTGTTGGAGATTTAAGTTTATTTATTAAATCTACATAACTTTTTGCTCCATATACTAGCACTAAATAAAATATAAATAAAGTTATTTTTCCAATTAATTCTTGATCTGATTTAAAAATTCTTATATCTCGCGAAACACCCGCTACCTCATATATATCACTTGTTAAAACAGTTGGTTCACATAGATATTTAAAGAAATTTACTGAAGCTTCATTCATTTTTGCTCTATAATTTCTAATTAAATCTTCATAACTTTTTTCCTCTCTCTCTTTTTCAGCATCCTCACTATCTCTTTCTGATATAGATGATACTTCTTTTTCTAAATCTTCTATTTGTCTTAACATATAATCATCTATTGGTGTTCCTTGTAAAATAGGATATTCATATGGTTCATCTATAGTCTATATATAAAAGATTATAATATAAAATTTATTGTCTCTTCATTTATAAAGATTATAATATAAAATTTATTGTCTCTTCATTTATAAATTTTCTATATTCTTTTCTTTTTTTTTCTAATTTTTTTCTGTAATTATTATTTTTATCAAATTTCCAATCTTTGAATTTTTTACGCTCACTCGCAATTGTTATTCCTCTCCATAATTGAGTCTTTATAGCTAGATTAGCCCAATAATCATTTAACAAATCTGGATGCCCTACATCTTTATAAATTAATTCTTTGTAAATTTTTTTTTTATTGAAAATGGGATTTTGAACTTCTGGTAACTGTCTATCAGAACGATAAAGTTTTTCAGCCTTAATTATTAAAATATCTCCAGTAGTTTGTATTTTTTTAGTATTACCTATTAAAGTATTTAAATTTGGGATTATTATTGGATCACATAATACTATTTTATCTAAAAATTCTGATTCTAATATTTTTTCATTTGTAGATGAATGAGCAAATAATGCTAATTTTTCAACTTCTAATTCTTCTGAAATTTCTTCAATATCCTCTTCTATAAATGGTTTATAATTTTTGTTTAAAACTAATGTAAAATTTTTTGATAATTGATTTTGTAAATTACTATAAAGAAAATTTGGCATTGCACCAAATAATCCTGTTGAAAATATTAATGGTGGTCCCTTTCCTTTTAAATAAATATTTTTATCTGAAGACAATTTAAATTGAGGACTTAAAAATGTAAGTAACAATAAAATTTGAGATAACATTTAATTATATTAATAATTAATATTTATTTCTTTTTTAAATATATATTATGCCTAATAAAAAAAAATCTATTTTAAAGAATAATGAAAAAGAAATTAGATTAAGAAATTACTTTTTATTTTTTACTATAATTGTTTTAGTAGTTAATGTTTATTTATTATTTCGAGTTAATGATTTAATCCCTTTTATATTTTTAATTTCTTCTTTATTGACTGAATTATCAATAATTTTTGTACTATTAATTAGTAAAAGAAAATTACTAGGTGTATTACATAATGTTTATTTATTATTATTAATAGCAGGTAGTCTATTTTTAAAAAATATATATTTATTATTTGTAATTTTTATTTTATTTATAGCATTTTTAACTAGAAATATATTTGATGTTTGTTTATTTTATCCAGAATTTAAAAAAACAATGAATGGAACTATAACAATATTTGTTATATTAGCTATTTGTATTTTTAGAATTTACCAAGAAAAAATGTATAAAAATATATTACGATTTTAACCATTAACATATAATATTAAAGACATTAGTGCTCCTGATGCTGCGGCAAATGCACCTAATGGATCTAATAATGGATGATCATCTAATCCTACATAAACCATCCATTCACCTGTAGCCCATAAAAGACCACCGACAAAAGCTACTACTAAAGCTATAGTATTTAATATTTTTTCATGTTTTTTTACTACCTTTATTGGATAATATATACCAAATAATAAACGTAGCAATTATTCCAATAATAATAGGAACCAAACCATTTAATTGTTTTCCAAACATATAATATATTCCAAATCCCATAGATACTAATACAAATAATAATAAAAAGAATTCAGTAAGATTCATTATAAAATTTATATAAAAAAAATCTAAATTAATATTTTAATATAAATAAATTAATTTATTTATTTATTATGTTAATATTAGTATTTGATACAGAAACATCTGGTCTACCTAAATCTAGATCACAAAGTATTATGGAATCACATAATTGGCCATTTATTTTACAAATTGCCTGGATATTATATGATTCTGATAAAAATTTAATATTAGAAAAAGCTAATAAAATTATTAAGATATCAGATAATGTTACAATTGACAAAGAAAGTACTGATATACATAAAATTACAAAAGAAATTTGTAATGAAAAGGGAGAGAATATTATTAATATATTAAAAAATTTTAATCTAGTCTTAGACAAATGTGATATTATTGTTGGACATAATCTAAAATTTGATAAAAATATGTTAATGGTAGAAGGTATAAGAAATAATGTTTTCATTAAATTTAATAATAATGGAATTAATAAAAGTGAATATTGTACAATGATAAATCAAAAAAATGTTTGTAAATTACCTTTTAAAAATGATAACATAAGTACAGATTATAAATATCCAAAATTAGAAGAATTAGTAAATTTTATTTTTAACGAAAAACATAAAGGATTTCATGATGCTTTTATAGATATTATATTTACTTTAAGATGTTATTTAAAAATCATAT
>Ga0180432_10001494_pt1 | contig 36833 bp, 68 predicted proteins | sample SS_ome_10_FD_132414 | JGI IMG/M metagenome (GOLD analysis project Ga0180432, IMG submission 132414) | Hypersaline lake sediment archaeal communities from the Salton Sea, California, USA - SS_1_MS_2 metaG | ecosystem: Environmental > Aquatic > Non-marine Saline and Alkaline > Hypersaline >... | reverse complement strand
TTTTTTAGGATTGCCGTATAACTCATTGTTCAACCAGTATGCATTACCAATTAACTCAAGGTTTGCAACCGTCCACTCTATTAAACTGTAAAAGGTTGAATTCGGGTCTTTGTAATTAGGTTTTTCCAGCAGTGTTTCAATCTGGTCATTTGATACAATATCTTTCTCAAACTTTCCTTTTTTCATCTTCCATTTGTACAGATGCCAGGGCAACCCCGCTATGGTATTCGCAATAACATAGACACACGCATACACCCATACCTCATTACGGTATGCAGTTATATTTTTAGAAAAATTCTCCGGCGTATTCTCGCCGTATGAAGGGTAATACCGCATCCCGATAGCTTCGACTAACTCGGCAAGCCGTGACGCCTTTTCATATCCGAACCGTTTAAATACTTTGTCAATTAGTTTCATACAAACCTTATATTAAGATCGCCCTCGCTCGCTAATTCAGTGAGTGCCCACACGCAAGCGTCAAGCCTATTCGGGCTCTTTGTCAAATCCTCAAATTTCGTTGTGCAAAGCTCATCCTCTAATTCGGGAAACTCCTCGACATGATATACAAGCCCTTTTTCGTATAATGCTGATATAGGCTCGGCACGGACAGCCTTCCCTCTGGTAGCTGTCACCAGTTTTACATTGATCTGCTGTTTGCCGAATTGCGTAATCGTTGATTCAACCATTTCACCGCCGTAGTTTTTCTCTGCCGTAACCGCATCCGCTTGCTTATGGTTATACGCCGCTATAACCTCATCACTCCATTCCTTCGGTGTACCATGCAGGGTATAATCACCAAGTATGTAATACTTACCTTCCGCATCCCTGCCCGCCGCTATAATACCGATCTCATCCCCTGCTTTCGAGCCGGACGGGTCTACGCCGATAACAACACGCTGTAATGATTCTGGCGCAGTCCTGTATTTGAACCAGCTCCGCTTCCACAGTGCGCCTTCCTCATCGCCGTATTCGCCATGCAGGAATCTTTGCCGTTTGCGCCCTGATAATTGTTCAAGCTGGGGTATGTATGTCGACGCAAGGTTTTCTTTATTATCTTGTGGATTAATCTGTATATGCCCGTAATCGTTATCAGGGACAGGCCGGCCGTCCGGGAATACCCGCTCATGAAATATTTTATATCCCCAGTGTTTTTTTGAAGGCGGGTTGTAATCAAATAAACATCGAGGCGGCACATCTTTTGGAGGGTTTATTCGTGTCAACAATGTCTCGATTGAATCAAAAGAAACTTGACTGGCTTCGTTTACAAATATACTCGCCCATTCAGTACCAAGTATTTTCTCAACCCGGTCTTTATCATCAAGCCCGCCTATTACCAGCCGGGATTTATTCGGGAATGATGCATAATAATCAGAATGGTTTAATTTCACTTTACCTTCAATATTCATTGATCGTAAAGCCTCCGGTAGTGTCTGTTGCCACAACGATATTTTTGCATGACTGAACCGAAGCCGGACGCTTAAATGCCATGTTAGAGGATATTTCATTGCCCGAATGCATAACACCCGCATTATCAATATCGTTTTCCCTGATCGTGCGCCGCCTTCCAGTAATGTTTTTTCGCATTTTGCTATTAACCTCGCCGCTTGCTCCTGCCTCTCTGTCTCTCTAAACATCCTCATAGCATTTATTGAAAGATATATTTATATTGCCGGAATGTTCAACTTTATCAGTGAATATATTTAAGTGTTTACCAAGCATTTCGAGAGCACGCACTTTGTCAGATAATCTTATTTTTTTCGTATATCCTATCTTTTCTCTATCATTCCCTCTGCCGTCATATAATTCCATAACCTCAATCCCTGCCATAGCATGAGCAACATCACTGGGAATATCTGATAAATCTCTAAGCATTCCTTGATCTGTAAATGCTCCTCGAATATCCAAGAATGCAATTTTTTTTAATTCGTTTATAACATCATCGGCATCAATAAGAGTACGTTGTTTTTGAAGTGAAATAAGTTTGTTTATTGCATCTTGAATTTCAGGTTTTTTAAGGTTTTCATCGCCTATAGAACCGGCTGTTTTTTTTGAGTAACCGGCACGTATCGCCGCTTGAGTAGCATTTTTGTCAATAAGATATTCGAGTATAAATGATTTTTGTTTTTCGGTAAGTTTATTTTTCTTTTTCATAGGCAATAAAAAAAGGGGCTTGCCGATAGAAGGAAAAATCCTTTTACCAACAAGCCCCCGGGAATAATCAGACAGAGCTAAAATATTAAATTGTCAAATTGTTCTATACTATGTATAGCACATTACTGCACTTTTGTCAAGTATTTTGATTAATAAAGCGGGCAGTATCCCCGCCTTTTAATATACATTCAACTCCTGAATTATCGGCTCTCCGGCGTACAGAGAATATCAACTCCCCCTCCCCCTGCCGGAATATCTCTTGAGCCCTGCGCAATAGTTCTTTTTCCCAGTCTTTCATATAGTAGGCCAATAAAACATTTTAGTTTTCTTGCCGCCCTTTTTTCTTTTTCGTATTTCATCAAATTTTGGTTCGCTTTTTGCATTAACAAATTCAAGCCCGAGATGAGCATATAAACTATTTACTTTTTTCTCTAATTGTTCGAATCTATCAAGTTCAACCTTTTGTTTTAAAGTTTTGCAGATATTATCTATTTTGTGGCTTGCAAGTCTTGTTGTTCCTCCGTAACTGCCTATTTCTTCAATTTCGCAATCTAAGCAATTTCTCAATTCTTTATCTTTCATTTTTTTCCCTCCTCCTTCTCTTTTAAATACTCAATCAAAGCATTAAGCTGTGCAATCCGGTATTTAAGATTCTGAATAGCATCCTCATAGGCTTTGATACCTTCCTGCAATTCTTTTCGTTCTTTTTCAAACTTTACGATTTCCTCTTGTCTTTCTGTCATCTTTTTTTCTTTTGGATAGCCGTAGCCTGCCAACAAAATAACTGCCAAAAGTATAAAAACTGCTTTTTTCATACATACCCCCCATTAGTTTATTGTTTATTGTCGTGATACTCCATAACATTATTTGTGCGTAAAAATCAAAAATTAGAATTAAATATTTTCTCATTTTCTTTTATCTGTCACGGAAATGTTATCACCTCATCTGTTGACGTCGCCGGAGTATATGTCCCTTCAATTTCCTGAATAAACATTATATCCCCGGATGAATCAACCTCATACTCATGCTTGTAAACCCTGAAAGTAGAATCCTCTTTGTCGAATGGTGACGTTGTCTCTTTCCAGATAAGCGTAAAAGAGCTTTTGTAAATATCAAAACTCTTTAACTCCATTGTTACAATCTGGCTCTGCGACCGGTACAGCGTCAGTCCGAACAATACTGTCAACAACAATGCTACTCTTTTCATACCTACCCCCTTTTATTTTTTACATCTCTTCCAGTTTTTGTCTTGCTTGTTTTAATAAATCACAAGCATCTTTAAATGAATAATTATATATATTACACTCATCAACCTTCTTCTTCGCCAAGTCTATTATTTGTTGTTTGAATTTATCAACAGCATCCGTACTGGTTGTTCCTTTGTTTCTATTTTCTCTATCGTAAGCAATAATACGATAAATAATATCTTCCACGTCTTTCGGTTCTTCTTGCTTTTCTTCCTCAAATGTTTGAATTGCTTCTAAAGTGTTTACTACCTGTTGCATTGCAGTAACAAAATCATCTAAATCCTCTTTCTTTACTCTAATATCACTCATCCTTATAAATTCCCAATATGGCATAGCAACAATATCCAAATCATCTGATAAATACTTGCACAACGTGCGTTTACCTATTACGCCATTCTTAAAATCTTTTAAATCAAGCTCGATACATCTTTGCCAATTTTCCTTCATCCCTTCCCCCCTATCTTTGTGCGGTAGTATTCTCGGATGTCGTCTAAATCAACCCAATAACCTGTTTGTTTTGGGTATATTTTTTGCTTTTTTTTCTCAATCTCCCTCAAATCCTCCTCCCGGGTCTCTTTACGTGTGGCTTGGCTGATAAGTTGAATAAGTTGTTTTGATATTATACCACCAATCTTTTCTAATTTATTCCCACATTCTGCGGTTGTTGTCTTTCCTGCTTCAAAATCATCTCTCGCATATCTCACCTCTGCATCAAATACCCACAATATTTTATCTACCTTCTCCTCAAGTAAACTTCTTTTTGTCTTATCGGTCATAGTTTCCTCTTGTTCGATATATTTTTCCATTTCTTCTGGCGTTAAATCTTCGTTATCCATTTTACCTCCTCAAGTGTCTTATCGGTCATATCTCCCTCCTGTAATCAAATTAGAATATGTCGATATGTATGTATTCGTTCTCGAATCTCTCGGTAATTGATAATCACAATATCCGCAATAAGTACACAAATATCCAACACTTCCAGGCCCTATTGCTCTATAAATGCAAGGATGAGCCGCACTGCACGTTTTTTGGTCATTACCACCTATACTCACAATTCCCCCTTTACCTTCCGTGTTATCCTACGCACCGCCCGCTCATATAACTTTTATAAGCCGCTGGTCTTGCCCATGTTCGCTGGAAATTACGCCAATCTTTTGAATACTTCTTATTGCTTCCGTTTTTATATAGCTGTGCAAAAGGATAAAATCCTAATCCGTAAACTGTTTTTAATCGTTCTTCTTCCTCCTGCTTATTAAATCCAATTAGCACATAACATCTTTTTTTATACGAAGGGAAAACCTTTAACTTATCAACGATTCTGCGAAGTGGCTTTATTGATTCCTTCTGATCACACGCAAACCATAATGATTTAATTCTTAACCCTCTCATTTGGTCTATGTCCCAATCGGTCAACAACCGGGCATCAATTCCACCCTTAAATTCAATAGCTCTCTGTGTTCTTAACATATCATATACCTTCGATCTGTGCTGTTTTGAACACGCAAGAAAATTGTTATCTTGTATTGTGCTCCCCTCTTTAATATCCAATTCTCTAATCCGCCCTTCACGTTTCGGCACAAAACAAAATTTACAGTTAAACGGACAACCTCTGGATGTTATTGTTATGCCATTTCTAACATATATCCCTGGTTTAAATTCTCCGCCTCTATCGTCATAGGCACACCCACCAATCTTAACCCTGCCGTAATGCTCCCACGCAACCGCTAATCGTTCGGCTCTTTCTTTATCCCAAGTAAATACTGTTGATATATGCACCTCGTCGTATTTCGGGGTAAACAAATCGGGATATGAATAATAAGCATCTTTATCAATCGGTGTCATATTCGTCTTCGCTGGGAAAACCCTTGCAATTCTCATATCTCAATCTTAACTCTCCTCGTTATCCTACGCACCGCCCAGAAGAAACCCAGCCCCCAGCCTACCGCTAAACCTATCCCGATGCCTAACCAGTAACTTGATAATGGGCAGATGTGGGGGATGAAGATCATTCTTCTATTTCCTTTCCTAATTTCGTATAACTATCAAACATTAATTTTAAAATTTGTAAAGCACCTTCTATATCATATAATGCCTTATCAAAATCTTTTCTATCTTCGTAATGTCTTTCAATGTATATTTCGCAATTATGGAATGTTGCTACTTTCTTACATAGTTTCATACCCCACCCCCTTTATAGTAACCCCAGCTTATACCTGCAACAATCAGCACATATAACCATTTCATGGTTTTTTAATTCAATGTATGCACCGTACTTTATTAAACATTTCTTTTTGCAGGATATACAGATTTTATAATTTTTCTTTTTCATGCCTTACCCCCTTTATTCCTCTTTTTCTTTCTCCTGTGCTTCACATACGGACAGCTGTTCCGTGCGTTATAGCCATTCTTCCAGGCGTTCTTTAGTATCGGGCATTTACTCCATTTTGGTTTCATAACGGTAGATACTCCTGCCGCAATCGTTTCTCCACAGGCTTAATAATTTCGTTCATTTATACAATCTCTCATACATAGTAAATCTTTTCAAAAAATAAAAATTAATAATAATACGTTTGCGATTGTAAAAACCTAATCCTCTATCAAACGATAATCCGAAACCCTTCACACTATCTCCTTCTTCGGCAAAAAATAATCCTAAGTAAATTTTCATATCACCCCTCCTCTTAATTCGTTCATGCTCCCCCATTTACTCCATTTTGGTTTCATTGTGCCTGCCCTATAACCTCATACCAGTGCTTCATTTTGTTGACTGCTTCAAGTCTGCTGTGCGCTTTCGTGGTACATTCTACGCCTTTGTACTGTACCGTGTAGTTCTGCTGTTCATTCTGTAACGTCCTAAAAAGTTCTTCCGCAAGGTCTAATCCTTCCTGCTCTCTACCCACAGGCACACTAACCCTAATATTATTAATGCCGTAACCGTCCGGCAGTCTATACTCTACTCTTTCGTTATGTTTTATTTCTTTTATGCTCGGTGGGGATAGCATTATCATTATCGCTGTAATTACCGTAAACATTCTAATTTAAAATAAGAATCAATTATATTTTTTGCCTCATCAAACCCATAACAAACAACCGCTTCATATCCCCGATTATGTAATCTATCTATCCATTCGATTTGATTTTTACTTAATCTGCCTTTGTTTGAATAACTACTTTTTGGCGTTTTCAATTCTATCATCAAGCCGTTCTTACCTTGCCTCGGCTCGAATATTAATAAATCAGGCACGCCGGCCTTACAACCTATCTTTTTAAGATTCATTGCTGTAATAATCGGCAATTTTACCCCTGCTGGCGAGGCAGTAAATAATACCTTCGGGTATCGGTATTGAAGATATTGAATAACCTTTTTTTGTTCTTCTGATTCAGGATGTTTCATTTTTCTTTCTCAAGATATTTTTTCAATATATCCCGCAAATCATCCTCTTTGATGATAAGCCCAAATGAGGACAGCAGGCTCTTTTTGCGTATTTCATAGATGATTGTTATTAGTTCTTTCTCGGTAATCATTTTACGTCTCCGATATACGGTACAAATATTATCCCCTTCTTACCGGCAATCCAGAGATATTTTGCAGTCGGTGATAATCGTTCTATATGCAAAGGGTGTTTATTGCATTTTTGTTGTATTTTTTGCATTATGTGATCCATGGAGGGATGCTCGAACATATCCCATGAAAAATATTGTTTACTTGATTCAAGGTTAATCATTTCTTCCTCCGATTTTTCCTTCGGCTCATACGTGCTATCTTATTCCGTATCTTCCGCAAATGCCTTTTCTTACCGTAATAATTTTCATGCTGTTTTTGTTCATACGTCTTATCTTGCTTCTTTGGCAATACCGGGCTGGGGTCTGTTACCGGCAAAGGTTTTTGTTCTTTTACCCTTACAAATAACTTTTTAAACAGCCGTACAATGTAACCCCAAATCATAAAAATGCCCCTTGCCCGGTATCGTCAAAGTTTATTGCCTGTGGAATTGAAATTAGATAATATCTGAAGTTATTCTTTGTAATACGTTCGGCTGGCGGTATGTTATATCCCTTATCCCGCAAATCAGAGATTGCCCGCCTAAACTCAAATGCGAGGTTATACGGTATATCTTTTGTCTCAAACTGCCCGCCGTTATCAGCGAATAACTTTAAGATTTCTTCTTCTTGTGTCATGGTTACGCTCCATTTTCTTTCTCAATTCCCGCTTCATGTTGAACATAGGCAGATCAAAATCCTTCTTGTCTGAAACATACATTTCCGTGTCCTTCGGAATGTAACCTCTAAATTGCAGATAAAGAATAAAAATACCGATAAGCGCAATAATCAAACATTGCTGAAACGTAGAGCACAATTTCCAAAATTCAATAATCCAGTTCATACTATCACCCCCTTTTTATAATTCTGTTTTTAACCAATCCCTGAATGTCTTTATATTCTGCACACCTTGCGAGTATAAAACCCTGTAAACATACGCCTGATAATTATCGAGCGCAATATCCAGCGAGATAAAGTGATATTTATTCCGGGGATTTACACAACAAAGTTTTTTAACGTAATATTTCATTATTGCCTACTTTTAGAGCAATTAATAATTTCCCTGATATGTTTTGAATACGATTTTGTTAATGCACAGGGGTAATTGCAACACGCACCGCAGTGCCGGTATATCGTCGCATTTCTCATATCGCCATACCAGTTTATTTCTTGACGGGTAAATTTGTTATTTGTTGCATCAAAATGCATTACCCGATATGCAAAGTTCTGGTTTTTTTCAAGCAATTCATATTCTTTTTCAAAGGCGTTTTGGAATATTGTTTGCTCATTTTTTGATAAAGAAGATAACCCCGGATCCACCAGCCTGTTTTTCCATACCCGTTTAACATTTTGAATTATCCTCTTCCGTCTTTGCTCGTCGATATTATTGACTTTCATCAATCCTAATTCTTCTACAAAACACAGCATGAATATTTGACGGGCTTCTTTCTTTGCGCCGCATATATCACACACCCTGTAATCGGAATCCTCGCCGCATATATCACAACCGGCATATCCGCCCGCTTGAATACCGTCTAAAACCTCGTCTGTATTTGTCTGTTGTAACATTATTACCTCCCTGCGCTTGCCTCGGCCTCTGCCATAGCCCGGATACGTTCGATTTCTGATTCTTTGTTTTCTTTTACGCCACGTGTTGATAATGGGTTTTGTATCCAATCCTGCCAGTTGTTGAACCATGTAGAGCCCATTTTGATATATTTCTTTTCGATTTTATTTTGAATGATATGATTGATGTAATTATTTAATGCAGTATTGATATTTTCGAGGTCTTTATCATTAGCTACAGAAACATTGAAATGCTTTAATGCCTCTTTGTAACCTTCTTTTCTGGGGTACTTGTCCCATAAAGTTTTAAAACAATCGACATTATATATATTCCCTTCCCTTCCCTTCCTTTCCCTTCCTTTACCTTCCCTTCCATTACAGAGCGAGCCCTCGCCGAGTACTCGCCGAGTACTCGGCGAGTCCTGACAATTATTAATGGATTTCTGCAGGTCTTTTAGATTAAATCCGTCAATTAAGGGTTGGGAAGGGCGATCTACTTTTTGATGTCGGTTGAAGTTACGTATAAGTAAATAGGGCTTTGTGTCATTATCCCATTTAAACAATACCACAAGCCCTTTTGGCAGTAATTCATCAATCAGTGGTTTGCTGACACATTTAGTAGATGTTGATTTTTCGTAAGGAAAGATTTTTACTTTTAACATCGGGATGTCATATTCAATGACACCATAGTCATCAGAAAAATTTAACATTCCGATTAATAATTTAGTCGCATTACCGGATAATGTCCCGGTTTTGCTATCACTCCAAAATTCAGGCTTTATTGTTCTAATCCTTGCCATGCTGTAAATAAAAAGAGTAAGCAGGGGAGCTTTACCCTATCGTCCGTTACTGCTCCCTGTATCCAAATTCCGAAACTTCAATCATGCTTATTGCGTCTTTATTGCTTTGCCCGTACTCTGTATCAATTCTTCTTTCCGGCATTGCACAGCCCGAAAAAAAAGCACATATCACAACAAACGAAAGTAAAGCAAAAGCAATAATACACCCATACATAAACTGCTGTTTCATCATCACCCCCTCTGTTTTGTAAAGTGCTTTCCCTCTTAAATATTCAAATATTGTCACTAGAAATATCCCAATAAAAATAATCGCAAAGTACAATAAAATCAACAGACTGCCAACAATCAAAATATTTATTGCAATGTTAAATATGCTCATTTGCCTGCCGCAACGGTATCCTCCGCATAAAACATTATCCCAGGAATCGTTATTGTACCCTTGCCCGCCCTCGCAATCTCACCAAGTAACTTTACGTTCGGAATCATATAATTACGTGGGATGTCATCTTCTCTGGTGATTTTAAATTTCCAAATCTTCTTCATTGCGATGCCCTTCACCTGCTCAACCCGGGGGGCAAGCACTGGCGCAACCACACCGTTGGCCTTATCTTCGTACTTTTCCGCTTTTACCTCCTGACCATTAGCTCGGGCAGTTTCAGCCTTCTTAAGGGCTTCCTGGCGCTTCCTGTCGGCTTCCTGTTGTAGTTTGCGCTCCCGCTCTAATCTTATTTTTTCCTGATTGTTTATGAATGTTAGCATTGCTTTCTTTGTCATGGTTTCCGCATCGATAAGGCATGATTGCGGCTTGCTAAATAAATCCATGACGGCACGTTTGGCCACATCAAGAGGCTTCGTAATTTTCTTCCTCATCTCATCAAGCTGTTTGTATTTCTCTTTGACAGTTTTAAGAAAGGTTGCCGCCTGCTCATAATGATGCTGATTATTGATGACGATATTCTGCGCATTGGTAAGCATAAGATCAGCCTGCGATTGCGCCTGTGATGCCTGCGAAACATCTATTGGTTTAACTTCTATTAATGACATATAACCTCCTTGTAATTGGCAACTGATAAACATGACAAGAATACATTCATATCATTGCTTTTTGTAAAATGCTCAATCTTATAATTGCCGTCCGGCTTCAATAACACCCCAGCCCGCCGGGTTGCTTTCTGCTGTTTATACATTTCATTATGCGCAATGATATAAGCGCCTGTTTGTATTGCTGTTGTCTTTGTGTCAAGATCGTAGGTAGATTTAATCTCAACAATAGTACGCATTCCTTTCAAAATTCCCCGCCGGTCAAGCGTCCCTGCAAACATATATTTTTCAGAACCTATCACCTCCTCTATTAATTCGTTTTTGAAACCCGTATCACCTATAAACTTTTTCCATGCGTCAAGATACGGTTTCAGTTTCGGGTCAAGTTTTGCCTCATCAAGAATCCCTTTATCATACAGTTCGCAAGCCTTATGAACGGCTGTGCCAAATTTCCGGGCAATCTCAAGCCGGGCTGGCGGCACTTTTGAAAAATCCGTCAAGCCTACATTTTCCAAGATTCCCGTCGGATGCGGTACTTTTATACCGTTTATAAAGTATTCGTGCGTTTCAGGTTTGAAAATAATATCCATTATTAATTTTCTGCGGTGTTGTTAAAAGCTTCTCCAGCTTCATCAACCGCTTGCTGTTCTTTTTTTTCTTCTTTATGATTGTCCGTGATTGCCTGCGGCATCTGTACGTTTGCTTTAGGATTATCAACTACCACGCCGTTTATAATATCAGCGGGCACATCATAATCCTTGTCAATCGCTTCCTGAAATTCCGATGATACCGGCAACCATTTCGAATGCCTGCGGAATACGGTCTTTTTTGCCATTTCGTTCCAGTCCGTAACCCAGGGACCGGAATTGCCAGCCCTTGACCGTTTCCGTATTGCGTCTATTTCGTCAATGTTCATTACCTCATAACTGCTTGACCCGTCTTTCAATCGCACATAGGAATACGCCGCAATAGGCTCGCCCTTTGATTTTAATGCGGGTTTATGTAAAAGCCTGCTATCCGTACCGAATGAGTAAGTAAAATCGTCATTTTCAAACACCACGTCGGCATGAATGTCCGCAATCTCACCGCTCCGGCGGGCAAGCGCAACCAATCCCTTATAATCGATGATAAGAGTGCATTTATCACCGTAAGGGATTAAATGCGCATTCCTGCCGTCCGGCTCTATGCCAAGCTGTGAACAATCGAGCAGGCAACCCAGCAGGCTTTCCTTTGTGCATACTAACAATCTGGGATTCTTGTTCAGTGCTGTTAATGCTATGCGTGCAAACCTGTCCGGCTTTAAATGCTTCGGCAGTGCAAGCGCAAACTGCTTTTTCATCTGCTCGGATAGTATCAGACTTTTAATGTCTGAATTCCCTCCAACCTTCAGCCCCTTTTCCTTTGACACGTTTTTCGTGTTCATGCTACCCCCTCCCTAATCAATAAATTTTTCCTTCTTTTCTATAAGCCCTATATCCTGTAAATCCTTCCATGTTCTCCTGAATTCATCCGTCGCAAAATTCTTGTAACATTTATTTTCCCAGAAATTATCAAAGATTGTTTTGAACCATTTTCGTTTCGGCACTTTTTTGCTTTTTAAATCGTGTTGCCATTGAAAAATAAACTTTGCGATTTCTTTATTCATGCACTATGCCTCAAAAAGAAAAGATAACAACAGTCAAAACATAAAAAAGAACGAACATAAATAATAGAAATAACCCCAGCTTTACCGGATTCTCTTTCTCCTGCTTCCTATTGATACCCCAAATAGGATTTCCCATTTTGTGCCTCCTATTCTTTCCAGGTTCTGATCTCCTCACCCGTACCGTTGCAATTATCACATACACTACCGTCAAGCTCACCATTGCCGTTGCATTCCGAGCAGATAAACGTTTCTTTCATGTACCTTATAGGATATGCTTGTTGGCTTTGTAATTCTGTGATTCGCATAGTGCCTCCTTTTAAAAGTAATATCGTAAGCTCAATAAAAGATCATGCCCGTATTCATTTATTTTCGTTTCGTATAATTCAAAAGGAATCTCATTTATTGTTGTATTCGTGTTGATGTGGATATAACTAAAATCAACCGTAAAGCCCGGACTCCAGGGAATACGTATATTTGCGCCTACACTGGTTGATTCTTTTATGCCGGTCTGTTTTGCAATATCTCTATAAGGGAAATAATTTAAAAACATATACCGCCAGCCTGCATACTCATAGGTAAGGTCAAGGCTTCGTCTTCCTATTAATAGGGCAACCGAGATTCTCCTGTCCGGGTTGTCTTTGATTTCAAACGATCTCACCGTTGTAGTTAAGGCAATCAGCATCAGAATGATAGTTATTATCTTTTTCATGATAGTGCTCCTTTTGTCTTTAACAACTCAACAGGCAAGTGCTTATAGATTTTTGTTCAGTGCTTATTCGGCGTTTTTTAGTTTTGCAATTTCGGATTTTAAATAACCATTTTCATTATCAAGATGCTTAATATCTTCTCGTAACTGCTTAATCATCAAGTTACGCTTGCGGATTTTTTCTTTGAGTTTGTCGTTCTCTGTTACCATATTTCTGAAATGGTTATGAGTATAACAAAAACCATTTTCCTGTGCTTCACCAATACATTCGCAGTATCTACATTTCATGATATTCACCTCGTTCCGCACTTGCCTATTCAGTTGTCAAAGAGCCGCACTTCCTATATTAATAAGGCTGGTATATTTTCTGCCCTTCCTCGCCTTTGCGGTCAAACCATTGCTGTATTTCGTAAGCATCAAAAAAGAATTGTTTCCCGATTTTACGTGGGGCTGGCAGGTCTTGTGTTCTAATCCAGCGGCCTATAGTATTGGTGTTAACGTGGAATATTTTTGAAAGGTCTTTGATAGTAAATACTTTAAAATCCGGCATTATAAAACACCTCAAGATTTTACTTGAAATTCGTCAATAAATATTGTATAGTGCGGGGGTAAAACGAACCAGGTTAGGGTAGGTTTTTTTAAAACCCCCGCACATTTAAATTTTGATTTTTTGAGTTTGTTAACCTGGCTCATTTTTTTTACCTCGCTCTTTGATATGTGGGTTAAAACTTCCGCGGCTTTTTCTTCATCTTCTATTTACTTCCTCTCAGTCTCCCCGGGGACCCTTTAAGTCCCTAAACCGATCTTCTGATCGGTCCCACGTGTGGAGATTGGGACCGGAAGGAGGAAAGAAGCATGAAGAGACGTAGACGTAGAAATTCAGGTAGTCGTGAAGTCTTCTGCCCTTTCATTAGGAAAAATGGTCGCACCATTTATCCGAAGAAAAGCAGAGTGTTTCACTTTTGGGTCTAACTTGACCTGATTGCCGCCCACTTTCAAAGAGCTTTGTGTAATACTATTTTCTACTTTGTTCTTCTTTAGTGTAACACTTTTTTAGATATTTGTCAAGTGGTATTTTTAGAATTATTGGATATAGTTTTTCCGACGAGGAATATGAAAAACATAAACGGACGGAAAATAATGCTTGCAAGGCGTGAACGTAATTTAACGCAAGATGAACTTGCCAAAAAAATAGATATATCCCGCTCAACAATCATTAACTGGGAAGCTGATAGATTCGATCCCGATGAGTTTAATTTAAAAATTCTTTCCGAAGTCTTAAACAAACCAATCTCCTATTTTTACGAAGGACAGCAACCTTCAAATCAAGAAAATGAATTACCCCCTGGCGCATATTCGCTTACTGACGGTAATACGATTCGCTTGTATATTTTCTCTAAACTGCATGAAGGAGAACCTGTGGACGCCGAGAGAGAAGGTTACATCGACTTACCCCGTCATCTTGTTCCGGGAGCGGCTTTTGTATACCGCTGTGAGCAGAGCAATGTAGCATCAATCCCGAAAGGAGCGCATTGCATCATCAGAAAGGAGACTATTCCGTTAGACAACAAGATCATGCTCATCAAAACACCTGCCGGTTACACAATCAAAAAAATCACATCTAAGTTACCAGCCGAGCAGAAAGTGTTCGGGGAAGTTTTAGGAATAGTCAGCGTATTTTAATAATATCCTTTCAAAATTTTAATTTTTAATAAAGGAGTGTTTTGGGGTCAAGAGAGTACAATATATTATACTGCTATTCCAACCAAAAGTAGATAATATTAAACATTAGGGAGGATGTCATGCCAGATTTAATAGGGTTTGGAGCAGTCGCTTCTATACTTATAGGAGCAATAATAGTTATCATTGGAATTATGTTAATTATTGCACCGCTAAAACTATTCAGCATCGATAAAACATTGAAAGAAATGTTAAAGGAAATTAAAAAACAAAAGTAATGTTTCACCACCGCCGCCGAGGAAAAAAAGGAATGTATCACGTGTACTGGAGAGAAGATAACCGCCAGCGCACTAAGGCTGTAAGTACGGATATACAAGTTGTAAGAGAATTTGAGCGTCGCCTTGCCTCCCGCCTGCACCGTAAACAATCAGGGCTTATCATTAAAGATGTATCTTTCCGTGAATTCTGTGATGAATACATCAATATTTATTCTTTTGCAAACAAACGCCCGTCCAGCGTCAACCGTGATCTCCGCACCATAACACTTTTTAAAAACCGATTCCCTTACATTAAAAAAGTAGAACAGTACGATATAAATATTGTTGAACAGTATAAAGCCCACCGCCTGAAAGAAGGCGTCAAGGAATCATCTATTAATAGAGAATTAAATACACTTACTAATATGCTTAAATATGCCGAAAGAAAAAAATATATTGAGCCGAGCATAGAAAAGGTTAAGCGATTCCAAATAACACAATCGGCTCGGGAAAGGGTGTTGACAGATGAAGAAATCAAAAAGCTTATCAAAGAAACGTGGGACCCGTTCAAAACGGCGGTCATGCTCGGGCTTTATGCGGGGCTTCGTAGCGGCGAGGCGTGCAACCTTGAATGGACAGACATTGACGCACAGAACCGGATTATTAGGATACGGGATAAAAAAGAATGGAAAGCAAAGAGCAGGCCTTCTGTGCGGAATATCCCTCTCCACCCAGTCCTTAGTCGATTCCTTAGCAAAAAGTCAAAAAAAGAGGGCTCTCCGTTCGTCTGTGCGTATGCTGACGGATCAAGGCTCACGGAAAAAGTCCTCTGCGCAATGAACCGCAAATTTAGGCTCAAGCTGGGAATCCCCGGCTATTGTCATCATATCCTGCGGCATACCTTTGTCAGCCGCATGGCCGGGGCCGGGGCTGATCTGTATGCTATCTCAAAAATTATAGGGCACAGCAACACCAAAATAACGGAGTCAACCTATACGCACCTTAAAGATAAATACTACCATATTAACATCAACCGGCTGAAAATCCCCGCTTAAAAACTTGCAAACAAGTTGCAAACAAATATTGTAAATAATCGCATTAAAACGAAACTAATATAAACTATTAAAATATACGTTTTATCGTCAATAGATTAGTCTTAAATATGATTTTCGTCTATGGTAGGTGACATCGTCTATAATGCCCGATAGAGGAAGCAAACTTCGTCGGTATATCCTCTATTTGCAAACATAATGCAAACAAACCTTGATTTTTATCATCCTATAAAGATATAGCCTATCCTCTAATAAGGATAAGCTATATTATATAATTAACAAAAATCTGTCAATTATTTCTGCTCACCAGCAATACCAGCAATCTCTTTTAGCTTTGCAACAACCATATCATCAATCTTAGTATCAGTCTTCTGCGCAAGGGCTTCAGCCTGTTCCAAGATCAACGTAATCAAATTGACAATATTGTCTTTTGTCAATAGATTGACCAGCAGTATTGCAACTGCTTTCTCACCGATTGCCTTTTTCAGCCATTCAATTAATGCTTTCATATTACCCCCCCCCTTTCTTATATATTCCATTTCTCTATTTTTTTTAAAGCGAATGACGGGATTGTATAATATCTATCTTGCGAATCCCACCGGCAACCAATACGCATATACCAGCCCGTTTTCCCGAATGTTATAGTAAAATACAAGGGTATACTTAAATACCACGCCCACGCCTTACGCTGGCACGGGTCAACCCCACCATTCGTATATATATACGTTCCACTTCCTATTAATACCTTCGGCGGCTGAAACAGCTTGTAGCTTGTCCATGCACGTGGTATATAACAGAATGGGAAAAACCAGTCATCATGCAGTTTTCCTTTTAAGTGGTTTGGTAATGCTGAATCCGGCATATATACCTCAAATCACGTATTGACACCATTCAAAATGCATGGGATCAGGAATTGTAAAATCACCGCCATAATAAAAACCCCATTTTTTGAATATTGATATTACATTATCCGGCAATCTATATGATGATGAATAAGGATATTTTTTGGGATTGAAATCATGCGCAATCCCCCAAGAATGCGAGCTTAACGAACGGTCAATATCCCAGCATTTATGTCGAGCGCAATAACACCCGCCCCCCTTAATATCAAGATAATCCCACAATCCTGCCGCCAGCATATCAGCAAATGCACCAGCGAATTGATGAGCAATTTTCTTATTGCACCATATCTTTTTATAATTTATTTCAAGCCCTATAATATTTTCATTCCGCCAGTTATCAGTTACCGTGATACGCCCGCCGCCTGCTTCGGTATATTTAAACTCGCCGAATTCCTGTATTATTTCTGATACCGATAAAACTTTAAATTCTTTTTCGTTTACCATGTTTAATATCCCGTTTGCTTCGTCGTTTATTATTGCGAGCATATCCCGCATCTCTTCTGCCATGTGTTTTATTCTTTCGAGATTGCTTTTCATGTTTTTTCTTTTGCCTGAACCCTTTCAGTTTTAGCCGTACAATGGGGACAGATATGCGACGCAATCTGTCCATGAAAGTATATAATCCCATAATCACCTTTTGTATTATCGAGATCGAACCAGTGTCCACAGTGATGACACATCACCCATGACATTATTTTTCCTGCTCTTTTTTCTGTTTTTCGTTGTACTCTTTTATTAATGCCTCTACTGCTTCGATTGCGCCGAGCGTTGCGTTGATTGTTGCCCGTGCTTTATCTCTTGCTTGTGATAATTGCGTATAATTCTGCTGGTGTGTTTGTAGCTGGGTTTTTAATTCTTCAAGCTTTTTTGTTAGAATGTTTATCACAATTTAGCCTCCAATGCTTTCAATCTTTCTTCTGCTTTTTTTGCCCAATTAGCTATTCCGATAGCAATCTTTGCCGGACTTTTACTGTATTTTTTAATTTCAGATTTAACTTCTTCTTTAGTGCCAAAAGCTGACGGGTGTTTATCATCTTTATCTCTGCGTAAGCGAGGTAGCCCCTCATAAGGTTTTACTGGCTTCTCGGCATCTTGTAAAGCCCACAATAAATAATCCTGATCTGTAATCTTTTTTCTTTTTAAATCTTTATTTATATCCGGCGAGAATGTATCCCAGTCAACATCAGAATGAGCAGAACCAAACTCGTCAAAATAATACCTCAAGGTTGTATCATAATAAAATTCTAAATTGTCGCCATTCGCCTGCGGCTTAATATTCCAATAGTAACCACCTCCATAAGTATTATGTAATTTTATACCGTCACCACCTGCACCGTTACTTATATTCAATTCTCCAGCAGGTATTGTTATATCTTGCGCCGCACTAATTTTTAGAGCATTTGTGCCTCCAGTATAAAAATCCATAACGTCGCCGGAGGATTCTACAATATAGGTATTATTCCCTGCTGTTCCGTCAAGATACAATTTCTTTGTTGCAGTTATTTTCATATCCTGCTTTACATAAAATACTGAAGGTTGCAAGGTCAATACCGATGTCCCGCCCACAACCATATCAACATCATCCTCCGAACCTTCCTCGATATATGTATCTAAATCGCCGCCACCGTCGAAATATAATTTTTTTGTTGCCGCAAGGTAGGTGTCTTGTTTAATGTCAAGATTAGCTGTCCTGAATGTTACGCATATACTGCCACCTACATAGAAATCAACGTCATCCTCTGCACCTTCAACAAAATATGTATCATCATCGCCGCCGCCGTCTAATATCAGCTTTTTTGTTGCTGTTATTTTATGCCCTTCGCTGAATACAGATGCAGAGCTAAACGTCTTAATTCCGGCAATAGTAACATCACCAGTCAATAAATCTGTGCGTAGGTTATTGTAATGTGCGGCTAATATATCGTCTCCTGGACTTACTGCACTACTTAAGATAGCCATTATGTTTACCTTCCTTGTTTAAAAATAGTAAGTATTCAAATATAGTTTTGTTTCCCGCTTCAAGATTCTGTAAATACCATGCTTCAAAATCCGCACGGTCAAAGTATTTTAAATTCTTAATCATTATTTCTGCCTGCTGTGAATATCTTATTCTCATGATACGGTGATAATAACCTCCACGGTAAGCGTCTTTGTATTATCCTTTGTCAAATCAATATTAGCGTGTTCCATTAAAGTACCGCTATCCGCCGCCGCTGTTGCGGCTTCACCAAAAAGCCCGTACTCTTTTAATGCCCCGTTGCTTTCAGCAGTGGTAAAAAATACCCGTATAGTACAAGTTCTTGTACCCGCATCATACGAAGTTGAAGCAATAACTTTCCTGGCAAGCTCTGTGCCAAGAGTAGTATCACCTACCGCAACCGTTGTATTATCTGTTCCGGTTGCCCCATAGGTTACTTGCGATTCGTTAGCATATAAAGCTGTACCGGCAAGCCTGCGGGCAATAGCAACCTTCCCGGCATTCGTTATCAGGTTTTTATATTCTTTGACTTCCTTCTTGCCAGTATTCACATCCTCAAGCGTACATCTGACAATGCCGGTTATTTTTAAACCTTCGGGTTTTAATTTCATCGAATCATCCATATTGTGCCTCATTATAAACACCCTGCGGACTTCCTCCGGGGCCGTACTGAAAATTAGGCGTATATTGCTCAAGTGACGGCGTCCCGTCGGTAATTGTTACCTCATCAATTCCGGTAATGACTGCCAATTCATCAAGTATCTCATCATCTCTAATTTCACCTTTTTTAAGGTCATCAAGTATCTTTATCAACAACCATGTAAACCCTTGCTTCAAGGTTGCAAACGTAACATGGTACAGCATCTTTTCACCGCCGATGCATTCAATCTCAACCTCACGAATCATGTAATATTCGTCAATATTCCTATCAGTTAAATCAATATGCAATCTCTGCCCTGTACGCCAGCCCGCATTATGAGATGTAAAAGAACCTTCAACAATCTGGTAAGCGTACTCCATTAATTCAGCCTGTCCCCGCTCCCTGGCCTGGTCTAACGTGCTGATTTTATCCTCTTTGATATATTTCTCATGGATACCGTCCCCGCCTTCTGCCGCTACACATATCGCCTGACTAACCGTGTCCTGTACCATTGAAAGTATAGGTACTTCAAACTTATATTTCATCACAACCGCTTCACCACCGCTCATGGTGATAGTATCAACCTTCAATAATTTTTCATTGTAGTTAAGCAGGAAATCATGCCCGCCTGCATCGTCAACAAATTCAATGCCTACTGTTTTAGCAACCCCGCCAACGGTAACACTCAATTCATGCGGGAAATACACAATAGGGAATTCAGTCTGTCCGGCAACCGCCGTGATTGTATCCTGCGTATATTCAGCAGAATAATAATACCCGCCTCGCACCCATATCCTATTTGCAATCTGCGTATTATCAGGCGTTATAATCAAATCAGCAAAATGGGTTCCATTATCCGTTAATTCATACGGCGCATCATTCGTTTCAATCGGGAAAAAATGTATATCTTTGGCATAGTCAACGTACCAATCATAGCCCGTTAACTCTGCCAATTCTTCAAAACATTCTGAAATATACTGGTAATTGAACTGCACTTTATCCAGCGTGGGGCCGGGATTCGTTACGTTTGTAACCGTGAATCCTGAAGTATAACGGGTTATAAGATCGTTTACTATGTAATACAATGATTTATCCTCATAAGTCTGCACTGCCAGCTTTTTATCAAGGTCAACCTGCCAATCAGTGCATTCGATAGTAAACATAAAGTTTGAGCCCGCTATCTTTTGAGCTTCTATTGATACAATCCGCCCATTAAATATCTCTGTCCCGTCCTTTGTAATTTCTACTTCCTGCCCTTCCGTCGGCCGGCTGGCGTATGTATCATAATAAACGAATGACGCTGTATTAGCTTCTTTCGTCAATAAATCAGATATAACTAATTGACTTATTTCTTTAGATACTGCATTGATATTGCATACCAGAGCCATTATATACGCCTCGATTTTTTTACTTTTCTGAAAATAACATCCCCAATCATCCGTGCCTGCGCTTCGGCCTCATGACGGGTATGTACTTGGTTGACGTTTACAATTATGTTTCCCATATTAGTAGTTGTGGAATGATTAGGGATTATTGTTTCTCCACCGTGTACGATTGCGAGCTGGGGCTGTCCTATTGCACCCGGTACAATGCCGCCTTTGTCGAAACTGCCTATGATTCCCTGCAAGCCTGCACGTGCCGCTGTAAAAGCCGCTATTACACCAGCAATCTGATAAGAAGCAACCCCCCATGTAGTAGTTGCTTCCATTATTGCTCTTGCTTTCTGATATATAAAATCTGCTGTAAGTCTATGCATTAAATATTCTGTTGTTTTAATAAGCGTTTGTTTATATGCTTCACCAAGATTCTTCCATGTAGTTAATTCAGCAGTGCTAATTGTAGATAATGCTTGCAACCATGCACTCTTAAACAAGTCAATACGGTTTTTTCTTTTCTCTGAAAGTTCTTCTTCTTCTTCATTGCTCTGCTCTCTTAATTCCTTTATTATCTGGTCAGCTTCTTTTTCTGCTTCCGTCATAGCATTTAATCTTTCTATATCTCTTTCTTGCACTTCATCTTTTACGATAGTTTTTTCTTCTTCCTTCAATTTAAAAGATTCAAGCTCAAGTTTATTCATATTGTCTATAGTTATGCCAGCTTCAATAATTGATTCTGTCAAATCTTCGGTCGCATCTTTTGCTTTTTTACTATGGTATTCGGCAAGTTTCCCGAATAATTTAGCGGCTGCTGTATTGCGTGATAAATACATTCTTACCTGATTGATACGCATCCCCCAAGCTGTAAACGTATCTTTTGCAATCTTAACAGCATCAATAGTAAGCGTCACGATTTTTGTAAAGCCATATATAGCTTGAGCGGCTACTTTTACAGCAAAGGATACCTTTCTTATAATGGATTCTATATTGCCGGATTCGTCAATCCATTCTTTGACTCTCGGGACAACATTTGTTTTAACCTCTTTTATATATTCTTTTAATGTAGGCAAAAGTTTGAACCCGATAGCTTCAAAAACGTCATCACCAATAATATTGCCTAATTGAGACATCGCTCCTAAAAATGTTTGAGCGTTTGCTTCTGCCGCACCACCGAATATTTTTGAAATATTATCAACTGCCATTTGCAACCGTTCTGTTGACCCGACATCACCCTCAACCACTATGCCGTAACGGGTTAATGCATTCGTTGTGCTACCAACCGATTTAGCAACAAGATCAGCCGCCGCTGTTAAATCCATTTTTTTTGCGGCTGCTAAATCAAGCGTCGCCGCTGTTAACTTGTCAAGCATTTCTCCTTCAACCCCAAAATTAGTCAGCATTTTTTGAACGCCGAGGATTGCTTCGTCTCCATACTCTGTCATTTTTTGCAATGAGCTTGCGTATTTTTTATTATGTTCAAAAGCTTCCTTTGTAAACGTACCTGCTTGCTTCATAGCTTGCGCAAGCGTAAGCTCAGCACGTTCCTGTATTCCGGCCGCCTTCGCCGCTTTATATCCTACCGCCGCAAGAGCCGCACCCATAGCAAGCCCTACTTTTGCCACATCATTCAATTTTTTACGTGCGGCATCAAACCCTTTTGAGTCGAGTTTTGAGCCGATAGTAACGAAAAACGATCCGACCTCTGCCATTTAATATCACCTGTCAAACGTAATAATTATTTTTGTTATCCCTTCATTATCAAATAAAAGTTCAAATTCACCATTGCTGTTATCAACCAATCCTTTTACTAATTCAGTTATAAACTTTTTACGTTCTTTCTGATTTTTAAGATTAAAAGAAATCATCTGTTTATTACCTTTGTTCTGCTTTTCTTACCTATATGAAACCCGAACCGTTCTAAACTTAATTTGCTCGGCTCATCTTTTTTCAATTCTTCTTCTGTTTTAAATTGCCGTTCAAATTCAGCCCGCATCTTTTCAATCCTATCCGGCGGCACTCCGTTAATTGACAACTGCATCAGATTGCTTTCAAATTGTTCCCGTGATACGATTTCTTGCATTTTTCTTATCCAATCTATACTATGGTCTGTTACTTCCTCAACCGTATAATTAAGATAATGTGCTATTTTGACGCATATTTTTATTATGGCGTCTTTATCAGTTTCGTTGCTTTTAGTATCCGTTGAATGTTTTTTTTTACAAGGTCAATGTCATTATGCTCGCATACTATCGCAACAATTTCAGTGCTTTTTGTTAATGACAAATTCTTTTCAAGAAAATCAATATCATCCTCTTTAAGTAATATTCCCAGAAATGATACGGTGTCTTTATCGTCGAGAAGGTCAAGAATTGTCAATATATCTTCCGTGTTAGATGTGTCATTGCTGGTTTTATCTTTCAATTCCTTTAGTTTTTTCTGGCTTGAAAGCACCGTTTTAGCAAGAAACTTTGACAGCTTCATAAATTGATTAAGGGATAACTCACCTATTGAGTATGTACGCCCGCCAACTTTTACAACTTCTTTTTCCGGCAACAACACATTGTCATTCATAGGTTTTTCCTTTCGGGGCTCGGGGAGAGGGGCAATTCATCATTACCCCTAACTCCCCCAGACTTTGCTCCCCTGATTTATTAGGCAGTTACGCTGAACTGCTCTATTTTCAAAGCGGCAAGATGATTGCCCGCTATATCCCGCAACCCTGTGGTAACAATCGCCTGAAACGTATCGCTTGCTGTCCACGTTGCATCAGGCGTAAATGTCACGGTTTTAGCCGCCGCATCATAGACAATCGAACCGGCAACCAGAGCCGCCGATGCCGGCGTTGTGGTATTGATAATCATAAATGTGGCATTATCATCATCACCATACTTAACCGTATTCTCATCAATAACCCCTGCGTCAGTGATTGTCCATACAACCGTGCCCGATGTGTCTTTTGTAACCGTCCCGCCGTCAACTGGTGTAGTAAGCTCAACCGTCGGGGCTGTGGTATCTGCGCCTGAATCAGTAACAATACACATCTGCTCATTTGCGGCCGCACTTGTATCCTGCAATACCAGGAATTCAAACTCAATCATTGTTTTGTCATTCTTTTTATATGAGTGAGTACCAGCCGCAATCGGTACAACTTTAAGGAATTCATATTTACGTGTACCGCCGCCGGATGAATTGCAGTTTATAAACAGTGTTAATTCTGTTACGGTTGAATTGCCGCCAGTGGTCAAAACACTGCCAACCAGAGCCGTTGAAGGATAGTCCCATGCCAGCCTAAGATTATCAAGCGTCGCCTCGGCAATAGAGAATTTAACCGTCATTCTCTCGCTTACTTTATCAGCACCCAGCACCCCGATATATTGATCTGCTTTCCGCTCGAAATACTCCCGGGCATTGCTTATTTCAATACCCCCTTCTGTCAATCCTAACTCCGTACAACTTCCTTCTGCTGTTCCATACGTCCCTACTTTTACAGTGTTGGATGTTTGTAATCCCACTGTAATATTTGATGCTGTAGGCATTGTGTTACCCCCCTTTTTTAATTATCTCTTTTTAATTCGACGTTTATACCTTGCGCTTGTAATATCTGTTGTATATCTTTCATTATTTTATCTTTGTTGGCTGTACGTCCTTCTTTTAACCCGAACCTGTATGAAATGTAAATACTGCTTGCAAAAAATAATATGAATATCAATAATAATTCAATCTTTTTCATTGTTTAAATATCTTTACAATCGTTGTTGCCACACCAATTATCAATGCAACTGTTGTCCCGTATAACCCGAATAACCAGTTTATAAGCGTTCGGTTTTGCTTCGGCGCATCTTTAATATCACGGGTTAATTCCCTTATTCTTAACTCCCGTATCTCATCATTCTTTTTTATTAATTCAGAATGTACATCACAGGGAAGCGTATTTACTTTTTGCCATATTCTATCCACTTTAAGCGTTAACCCGTTCTCCATTTTCTTTTTTAAATCTTCAACCACTCCGGCAAGATATAAAATGTTTACATCGCCAATCCGTTTATTCGGCGTGTCTTTTAAATTATCCTCTATTCTGTCTACTATATCGCCCATATCACCTCTTTATGGTACTATTAACTGCGTGCTCCATTGTGCTGGTGTTTCCCCACCACCTGAGGGGGTGTAGGTAACATATATTGAATAAACATTATCTGAATCAGAAAATCCTCCTGTAGGCCAGTTCCATTGTCCTGAATCGTAATCGTACTCCGCATCACCCAAATCCTCGTCGTCAAACCATATCTTTACATCATACTGCCCAGAACCGCCCCAAATACAGAGCAAATATTGTTGTGCCGCTATGGTCGGTGCTGAATTAAAATTAAAGTCAATCCAGCCTGCTGTGGTAGAACTATTCTTACGTTCAGTTTCTCCGTTAGTTGTTTTAGTGTTTGTGTCGTCGTATAAATAACATCCAAGCTCATGTATAGGGTCATCCCCTGTTGACTGTACATACGCACTCATGCTCGTTCCCGTACCCGCACTGCCGGCAGTTGCGTACGCACCTATTACATAATTTTCAAAGTTACCGCTTGATGCTCCTATAGCATTGTCACCAAATGTATCATTTGCATATATCGGGTACACCGCAGAATCTAAAAATTTCTGTGGAATTGTTACTGTATATATTCCTTCTTTAATGTTTAAATTAGCCCACGCCTCTTTACCATTAGCGTCAACAAACTTCGGTCGATAAATATGAAATGCCTTACCTGTTTCATAATTAGTTTGCCCTGTGATATGATTTCTTTTTGTCTTATGATATACCGCATAACTGCCAACCACGTTATCAGGTCTATGTGCTCCCATTGCTATATCTTCCGGCTGCAATTCTCCCTGATAATAAAAATTAAAGTTTTCCCAGTTTTCTATCTCAAAAGAATAAGTGTTTTTCTTGGGTTTTTTGTTGAAAATAACAATAATTTTCATACTGTCTTCTTCGGTGTAATACTCTAATGTCGTATCTTCGTTGCTTACTCTGACTTTATTGTCTAAAGTCTTTTCGTCTGAGGTAAACTTTGAACTCCCTTTAAAAGTGAATCTCAAATATTCCTCATCATTCCATTTACTCATTTTTAAACTTGGGTCAAATTTACCGTTTCCGTCTTTTAGGGTGTATATAACCGCCTTGTTGCCTTTTATATTCGTTTCATAATAGTCAGCACCGTTACATACAGACGCTATCAATAGAATCAAAACAAAGAATAAATTCATCAATCTTTTGTCCTCGCACCTTTAATTTTTATTGTCCCGACATTCCCTTTAATTAGTCTTTTGTCTTTTTTAAATTTAAATCAAAAAAAGGTCTTAATATTTTTCTCATATCAATACTTAAAATATCAATAATATCCTCTATTAATTGTTCATTCGTTTTCTTGGCGGTTTTTTCAGATGCTTCTTTAAATTTATTATTTTCAAGAAATAATCTTCTTATGCCTTGCATTTTATAACGATTACATTTAATATCAGCATTCATTAAATTATGCTCTATTTCGTTCATTTTCTTATAGTGAACAAACGTTTTTTTAGAGACACAACAAGGCAACAACAATAAAATAAGTAGTATTTTTTTCATCAATCTTTTGTCCTCGCACCTTTGATTTTTAATGTGCCGACATTCCCTGTTCCCGAAGTCGGTATATAAAATAATCCATACATTGAAGGAACGGTTGCATCATTGAACGTACCACCCCGCCACGTGGTGTCTGCCGTTACATCACCACTCCATACGTCCGTACCTGCTGAATCAGGCGTATCCATTGAACGCTGTTCCACCATTCCCGTTATTGTCCCGCCGTTTACAGTCATTGTCATTGTCGTTATGGTAGTAGCAAATTCCCAAACATCATCTATCGGTCCGTAAGCAACCCCAGCAGTCAAATTATTTGGTGTTGATATACATACTGTAAAGGTTGAGCATAACTGTTCAAATACATAGTCAATGACCCCTGCGGACAGGTGTTCATAATCTATCGAACCGTCGTTGTAGTGTTCAGAATCAATACTATTATCAGCAAGTTTTGTCTCATCAATTACGTCCGCCGCAAGATGAACAGCGTCTATTGACCCGTCATTGTAATGCTCGCTGTCAATACCGTTGTCAGCTATTTTTGATTCATCAATTACATCTGCCGCCAAGTGTTCAGCATCTATAGATCCTGCCGCATAATCGTCCGAATCTATCGTATCGTTTTTAATATCTGCACTTACTATCATACTGTCGGTCAATGCCCCTTCTGTTATTGTTACCGCTCCGGCAAAATTAGCCGTTGCGCCGGTTACCGTGCCTGTTGATTCTATGTTCGTATTAATCTTAAGGTCACACCCTGTTCCAACATCAATCCGGGCATCTGTTCTGTCGTGATATAAACACATATAATCAGTCGTTGAATCAGTCGCTCCACGCCCTGACATTATGAAAAATTTGGGGTCAATGGTTGTAGGATGCCCATAGGTATTTTGTTTATTGTCTATCTGTAAAAAGTATAAATTCCCGCTTTTCGTAACGCCGTTCGTGTCTACCGCAATATAAGCATGGTCGTTCCCCGAAGATGTCCATCCAAATTCAGCATTGCCGTTTTCACTGTCTACAAGAACAGCATCGCATTGTATATCATCTGAAGCATACACTTTCCCTTGATAATTTATGCTAAACATTGTTTTAGGTGTTCCGTCGGCATCATCTGAACATTTTATATATGCCGCATTAGCGTCATTGTTATCAGTATATTTTAAATCAAGTAAATACATTGTCCCCGTAACATCACCCGTTGTATTATGTATAGTAAATAAAGAATCTGTCCCAGAAATACTTGCCGCCATAGTATCAGATGAATCGCTGGTTACATAGTTGCCGCCGCCCCCTGCATTATCATCAACATATTTTTTGTTTGCAACCTCATAATCAGCATCAGGTGCGGCACTTGGTGTAACAGGAAATGTGCCGAAAACTAAATCATCTTTTAAATCATCGCCAGTAACGGTATTGTCTGCCAGAGAACCTTCTGTTACCATAGGCTCGTAGTTTCCGTTTACAAAGTCATATATTTGATCGCAGTTTGATATATGGGTTGTATCACCGTTAGAAGGTGTCGCTGTTGATAACCTGATATACGTTGTTGTACCGATTTTATCCCCCTGAAATTGATTTTGAAAACTTATTGCCATTGTCGGGGATGATTTTTCTACATCATCAACCCCTACCCATAATGAAGATGTGCCCCCGCCGGATACGGCACTTGTTACCCAGTTTGAACCGTTCCATTGTATATACTCACCTGAACCCGGCGCACCTGAAACAAAATCATGCAGATTAACCTTACCAGCAGTGTTGTCAGTTGCAAAATCAATATCCCCGTCATCTACATCATCAGCAACATCATCATCAAGGTAATTCTGGGCTGAATGATCGCCCCACCCATAGGCAGTATCCCAGTTGCCGGAATCCTCAACTTTACTTTTGCTTAACGTACCATCTGCGAGATCAGTCAAATCATCATCAGCGGGCTGATATACTCCCGCATGCGTATGAGTACCGGCCGCAACCTCATTATTTCCAGTCCCGGTATCACTCCATGTCAAATACCCTGAATCATTTGTCCAAACTGATATATTCCCGCTCATACTGGCATTGCTGAAATTAGGGCTACTGCCGCTTGTTACATCTTGATCTATATAGGTATGATCTGTTCCGTTTGATGTTCTATGGGTTGTATTTAAAGCTGTTGCAGTTTCAAGGGTTTGTGTTGATGTCCATAGGCTTGCGATATAACCGTCAAGCGTAGATGTGGATGTTTCAAGATTTGTGATACTGGTTGCCAGTGTTCCCGTTGACGTTTCCAGGTTTGTAATAGCCGTCTCTAATTGTGCATGAGTAAGCGTCCCTGTAGATGTCAGCCCGGTATGATCGGTTATACCCCCGCCGCCTGCTGTCGGGGATGATACTTGTATTGTACCGTCGCCCCATTTAATAGAATCAAGGATTAATTGTATTGTTGCTGTTATTGATGAACCGTCATAGGTAAACCCCGCTATCCCGCCGAATGAACCAGCATTATTATATTGTATTTGTGTATCTGCTCCACCCGGTGATGTGCCTGCGCCGCCCTGTGTTAAATCGTACTCTGTCCCTGCATCATTCTTGTAGTACATTTTGCCGTCCGGCTTTATAAATAAATACCCTTTATTTGCCGCAGGCGTTGAAGCCCCGTCCATTTCTGTAAACCCGAGAGCATACATAACCGTTACCGAAGGCACGTCAATAATATAATCATCTGAACCCAGCCGGTAGACTATGGCAAATAACGGGTTGCTGAATAACAGGATTGATATTGCTATTATTAATTTACTGATATTGTATTTCAATCGTTCCTCCCTCGCCGGGCTCGGTTGTACCTATGCTTTTAATCTTTATGCCGAATTTCTCTGAAGCCGTGTAATTTATATCCGTTATATCCGTTAATTCATCCCGTGAGCCTGCTGTTAACGTAGCAACCCGTGACTGTTCAGCATCATCTTTCAACAAATCAACCGTTATATTCGCACCCGTCGGCGCAGTATCAGTATGTATGCCAATCTTTTTTATCGTTACTGCATACGGGAAATATAACCCGTTAATAATGGTTTTCTCGTCAACAAACGTACCGAATACCGGGATTGTTAATATTTTATTAATCACGTCAATATACTCCTGTGCCAACTCAATATATTTGAAATCAAAGATCGCCACATGATGATAAAATCCCAGTTCCGGGTCATTAAAACACGACCCGCCCACGTTTTTAGCCCATAATACCCGGTATGATGTGCTGGTAATAAGGCTCTGTATAGAGTCCTGCTGGTCAAGCAGAAATAACACCCTATCCCTGACAGATTTTGACGTGCTGATACTGTCATCAATACAGTTAAATGCCAGCGATATTTCTTTAATATTTTCCTCACTTGAGCCGATTGCATTTGTTGATATGATGATATAAGGGTCAGTCGCACCATGCGGAGCTTGTGACGGATATATTTTAGAATCTGAAACCGTCGCACCGAGTAATGATTTAAGTGTATCATCATTTTTTAAATATGAAATAACATCCAGTTCGATCATTTAATTTTCTTAATTTCACTTGTCAGTTTTTGTTTTAAATAGTTATTTCCTGTTTTTAATGCTGGGAATAGATACGGTTTTGCTTTCCTTTTTTGTGTGCCAAACTCAACAAACGGAGCATATATTACATTTGTACCAACCTGCCCAGTATGTTCTTTTCTTTTATTAATTAATTTATGCGTTATTGAGCTTCGCAGTCTTCCTGTCAATACGGGGCAGTCCTTCTTTGCCTCCCCCTCAACCTTAATCGTTGTATTCCTGATAATATCCTCAACTTTACCGTCGCATTTCTCCGATAAAATCTGTAATTTTCTCATGACTTCTTTATCGCCGGTTACCTTAGTCTGTACTTGTAGCATTATGTCACCTTCTTAAGTAAAATCTCTAAATGATGCACGCCGATAGAATCGTATATTTCCTCAACTAATAGAATCGAGTAATTTTCACTGTCAATAACAATACGGTGGTCTTTACTGTTAATTGTCGGAGCGGCTGGCTTTTTCATAAACAATACATGGGTTGCCGCTTCGTATATTTCCCGGGGTGTACCTACCAGCCCGCCGCCTGCTGAATCAATCCGGCATTCAATACCCGTCAATGTATTAGCCCAGCTTTCAATCTTCTGCCCGTAGCTATCCTGTGTCGGCGTATTGGTCTGTAATGTACACGTTATAGGTAGAAGCCCTGTAAAACTCATATATGCCGCCTGCGGTATTGATTAAGAACCCCTGCTATATCAGCAGGAACAGGAATCCCCATTATTAAAATATCGCCTTTATCATAGGTTACGGAATATTTACCCATGCTCTCGGATTTTACTCCTGATTTCATTTTGTTTGTATAGACAAGCCCTGCTAATTGAGCGCACGCATTACGCAAATCATAGGGCATACTGCCGATTACATATCCGGCGGTATAGGTAACCTTATAATTCTTATGCCCCACTGACGTATTATTCCGCATATAGATGTAACCCTCATTCATATATGCCAGGTACTCCTCATTTTCCGTATATGCGTATAATTGCACGTTGTTGTAGGTGTCCCATGCTTCAACAAGCGTAAGAGCGGTTACAGGATAGTTTTTTAAATAAATATAATGTGTCCCGTCGCCGTCGTGCGTTTCTTTTGAATGTTCTTGTGATAGAAATTTCCGGTTAGTAAAGTTCTCGATAAAATCCGAAGCAATCACAATCAGCATTGTTTTAAGGCTTGCGTCGGATATAGTAGTCTGGAGTATCAACTCCAGGTCAGCCGAAGTTATTAGAGCATCAGCCATAAATAAGCCCCTTTATGGATTTATTTTTTCGTAAAAATCCAAATATACGCCTATATCAGCGGCGGCTTGCCCGCTTTTATTAACAACTTCGATGATATATAGCGAGCCTGTCCCCACATATTCCGCCTCATTAGCGAACCAGTTAGCAGAATTGAAATATCCTACTGAATACGGAATTAATATCGGAGGCGATACTTGCGTCCCAATATCCGTTATCGTCGGAGTATGATAAAATATAGCTTCCGCATGATCGCCTATGGTATGATTCAAATTCCATGAATCCACAACCGTGCCGCTTGATGTAGTAGTGGGATTCATGTAAATATTGACATAGGATTCGGCTGTTGACACAATCGTAACGGTTGCGTGTATCTCATCTGAAGTAAATGCTGTTGTAGCAACATCAATCATAAAATATGCTGTTGCATCATTCGCCACATCTTCAAACAGATGCCCGGTACGGTACAACTGCCCGAGATGTACCTTTGCATGATATTCAGTAACCTCGCCCGTACCTCGGAATGGTTTTGCCGGAACAGTACCTGCATGAATGACAGGAATAATTATTGTAATTATCCCTAAAGACAGAAGAATCTTTTTAAACATTGGTTAACCCCCATTTACCCTATGGGCTGTCGGCGAGAACGCCAGCAACCCATAGGGATTTATTCTTTACGTCTACCGGTAGAATATTGTCACGTTCACGGTGCTATTTAAAGAAGATTTTCTCACACAGAGATCATTAACATACCACGGTGATGCCGGTATAGGGAAATCCATTTGGAATAACCCCTCGGTGTTCGTTGTCGTTGACGGCAAATTGACAACAAACTCCGATGTAACCGTTGTGGTACTGTCTGATTCTGAATAGAATGTAATATTCTGCGGCTCTGACACATCACTATTTGTAATGACAATCTTGTGGATTTTTGCATACCCGTCAATCTGGGCGGCTGTAGTTTCAACCGTAGTAACCGCATAGGTAGGAACAGCCACATGGTACACGTCCAGATTTCTTTGATCTGCAAATACAGGAATTCCCTGCATTATCAATAGCGAACATACTGCTAAACAACTAAATAATTTCTTCATTTTATTTTTCTCCTCCCTTTCTTATATTGTTTATTTGGAACATCATCAGTAGAATTTACCGCTTCGCTGTCCACCGGCTCAATTAAATGAGAATAACGGACAGCCTCGGCATCAGTAAATTCCCTGATTTCACCGATCGAAAAATTAAGATAACCGCCGAAAGCCCTCTTAACTTTATACCGCATATTAAGCAACCCCTGTCAGTTTTACAAACCCTTCAGGATTGACTACAACAACACTCCGGCGCATAACGAACCGATAACCGGTCTGGTCAGTCGTCCAGTAGTTAGCGGCCGCCGCATCAATAGCACTGTTGCTCGTATCAACCTGAATCCCTGCACCTGCACCGGAGGATTTGTACCCCAGCAATACGTTTTTCCAGTTACCGTACAGTATCTGTGTTGCAACACACTGGCTGGAAAGGTTAATCGGAATCCCGAGGCAGGTCATCTGCATTTTGCCGTTGATTGACTGTAGATTCCACAGCGGACGCCCGTTGCCGTCAACCAGCCCCATAATAAGGCTTAATACTGCACGCCTCATATACAGTTCTGCTCCCACATGGTAACGCTCTATAAGCGCATAATTAACCACGTTTAACAGATCGCTATACGCAAGGTTTGCGCCAGCCTGTGCAACCGCATTCACGCCGGCATCATATCCAACACCCATGAACGGATCACCACCGCCGGTGTTACCGGCAAGCACAATCCGCTCCAGCTCAATCGCCATATTTTCACCGACCAGCCGTGATACCTGTTGAGTGATATTTGACGTATCGTCCGCAAGGTACTCGTCGGTAAACGTAACGATTGCCGCCATTTTATGGAGAATAGATTGCTTCTGTTGCAAGGTAGGCTTGGTATAATTCTTCGTACCTTCCTCATCAACCCATGCAACAACCAGATCAGTAAGCCACTTCGGGATATTTTTTGTAAACCCGTCAATCTGGCCGTGCGGGTACGGTGTACATTTCTGCACCACCGTAGGCAGGTCATTAAGATACCCCTGAATCACGGTGTCATGCCCGGTAGGTACTGTATAACCGCCCTGCGCTGACGTTCCTTCGGTCATAGATGCTTTCAGTATGCTATGATCGTGTTGTTTACAGGCAAGCAGGAATTTGTTTAGCGGAATTTCCTTTTTTTCCGACTCCTGATTTTCAGGTGATTTATTTTCCGTAAACTTTTTATCAATGTCGGCAAGTATATCTGCCTTCATCTTTTCAAGCTCATCCCGTTTAATGGCATCGGCTTTTACATTGCCGTCATCCTGCCCTTTTTCTTTCGCTAACGTCGCAAGTAAACCCTGCATATCGTTTACTTGCTTCATTAGTGAGTCTAACTGTACGTCCATTGCTCCCCCTATTTATTCACCAAGCCGGTAATCCCGTCCTGGAGTACATTTAACTTCTCCTGCAAATCTTTTATTGCTTTTTCGTTCTCCAATTCTGCTTGAAGATTCTTTATTTCCTCGTCGATAGACTGCTCTGCTTTGCGCAGTTCTTTTTCTCGCTGTAACGATTCAAGTTTCTCCCGTTTTTCTGTCAGTTCCTCAAAATCATAGCTTGCCTGCCCGGGCCCGGGACGTTCAGCCCTGCGCATCTGCCCGCCGCATTCGGGGCATTTCAAATCTTTGCAGTGCTTCTCCGATTCCATTTTATGGCCGCATTCTATGCACTCGCATTTATAGGTTGCCTTCGATATATCAGCAGAAGGAAATAACCGGGCATTCTGCGCAAGATAACTCTTAACAACGAAGTCATGCATTTCCGGTGATTTTAACGCTTCGGGATTTGCTGGAATATTCACCGCTGATATTTCAAGCAGTTCCTGGGATTTAAACTCTCTCCCTGGTCTTAATACGGAAGCTGTATTCTGCTTCCCTTCCTCCGGCTCTATATCAGCCCAATCTATAGGGTCAAACCGTACAGAAAACGCCCGTAAAAACCCTGCTTTGAACATCTGAAATACCTGCTCGGCAAACGGATTCTGTTCAGCGGTTGCAAACTGCGGACGGAATACCAGCTTTGTGTCATTAACTCTTATATCTTTAGCTTTCGCAACCGGCAGAGATAGCGAATCATGCCCCCACAACACAACAGGATTCCTGCGGTAATTTTTAAGTTTCCAGCCGTTAGCCCGCAATATATCGCCGTCCCTATCCTTCGATTCAGTTGAAGCAATGGCAGTAAACGCCCGTTCTTTCTCGCTGAAATCCTTCAATTCGCAATCGTACATCTTTACTATTGGTTGCATTCTTTCTTCCTCCCCTGTCGATAAATTTATTAGTCTATTTCCTTCCGGCAGTAATTCTTCAGCCCAGTCTTTATTTCTCACGTTTACCTCAATAAAAAAAGCCCAGCAATACAGGTATTTAACCTGTACGGCTGGGCTTGATTTTCTCAATACCCCTTATTTAATTGTTAAGGGCTTCCAATTTCAAACTTTTCTCCTCGATAATATGAGTAACCTTTCCGCTCTGAAATACAATGATAACCTTTCCGAAAAATCGGGCATCAACCCTGCTCATTAAATATTTAGCAATCTTCTGTTTTGCCTCTGCATCCGTTATCATTTCAAATCCTCAACCGTCTTATTCGGGATATGTATTATAATGCCCGGCTTCTTCTCAATATTGAAATTCATATCAAGCATGATGCAATCCTTCTGATTGCACCCCTGCCATGTGTACGCCCATTTTTTATCAGAATACACAAAGCAATGACTGTTGACTGCTTTCTCTATCAACTCTTTAATCTGCTCTTTGCTGTAGGTTTTTTCGTGCATTATTTATCCCTATTTTGCGATTTATAAATTAAAAACATTAATTTTCCTATTTCTTTCCCTAATAAATGCGCCGAGTAAAAAAACAAACTTATTAATCCTATAAGAACAATAATCCCGAGTATAATATTCATTTTTAATCCTCTATTACAGGAATTATACTGCATCGGCAATTTATATCTTCCTCGGCCAGTCCGATATTGCCCGGGCACTCTCCCTGCCCTCCACCAACTTCAAAATCTTCATCAACCGGGATTGCGTTCTTTTCGCTGTATTGCTGTCCAGCCTGAATATGCGTATCTCGGGCATCCGGCTGTGCTAACCATGCCTTTTTCTCAACCTTTGCCTGTTTGTATGCCTCCAGTGCGCCCCTGTTGCTCGTACCGATAACCTCTGTCCGGGCTATCCGCTCGGCTTTATACCCCTGGTCCGTGTATGCCGTAAACGTCGCCTGTATGCGCTTCTTTAGCTCTGGGATACCCTCGCCTGCTTCAACCCCCTGTATAAGCGTCTTTTTGACAGCTTCCCGGGCATTCCCTATTACTTCCTTTGCTTTCTTAAGTCCGTACACTTTCAGGAATGCTTGCACTCTCGGATTCGATATATTAAATACCTCGCCTAATCCCAAGTTTACCAGTTCCCTGTTAGCATTGGTTTTCATTGACAGTTCATGTACTTTTTTTGATTGCTTGCTCCAGCGGTTAATCTCGTCGCCTTCATCAAACAATAATGTTTCAACATTAATCCCTTTTTCAATAGATTTCTTTCCCGATAATCTGTGCAGTATTCCCATTTGCAACCCGGCAAAATACGTCCCGATTATTGACATATACCGCCGCTCAATCATCCGGGTAGTACGGTCAAACTGTTTCCATATCGCCTCTTTTTTCTCTTTGTTGTACGTCAACCGTTTTAATGATTTGCTCTTGCCGCCGTCCTCGCCTTCATCTTCACTGCCCGGGGCAGGATTTGCCGAAGCCGGAGCAGGCTCGCTGTTTGTCTGCACCATATTAGCCGGTTGTAAACTGAACGGTAAATACCCTATATCCCCGCCCTCTACATCCTCAAACCCGAGATTCAACCGCTGATTTATTTTATTGAACGGTACGCCCATATTGAAATATATCTGCGCTGTTTTTGCCTTCTGTTCCTCGTTCTCTTTCAATACTTCTTCGTTTGATGTGTCAAACTCAAAATATAGATTGCTGTCAAACTTCTGTACAATCGTTGTTATAGCTTCATTCAATCTGTGCAGTTTCGGAATAATCGTAAAATAATAAAATACTTTCAATGCGGTTTCATAATTACTGTAACTTGCCTGATCAAGTATGCCAACTAATAGCGGCGGCACACCATGCACGGCGCATATATCCTCACGGCTTAACTTAATCCCGTTCACGTATTCAAGGTCTTTCATATTGCCAGTTATTGCATTGTATTTCAATCCCTGCTCAAGAATAGGCGTTTTATGCGCATTCGCCGAGCCCATATATTTTTCTTTGAATTGCAATTTAACTCTATCATACGTTGCCTGATTCAGCGTCTGTTCCGTCTCAAGATATGCGTCAATCATCGTGCCATTCTTGAACATATTAAGATTTGTTTTCTGCGCTTCTTTTATCACGTCAATAGAATATATCGCCGGATTAAAACTGCTCTGTCCGTAAAAATAATTGTCCGGTGACATATACCGGAAATGCGTAATCACTTCGGGCTGATATGATAAATCATTCCCTGTGCCAGTTATGAATTTATACCCGCTAATCATCCCTGCTTCAGCACCCTTGATAACCCGTATCTTTGATGATAAAAGATTTATTAGTGCTTTCGGTTTTTTTTTAGGATTGCCGTATAACTCATTGTTCAACCAGTATGCATTACCAATTAACTCAAGGTTTGCAACCGTCCACTCTATTAAACTGTAAAAGGTTGAATTCGGGTCTTTGTAATTAGGTTT
>Ga0180432_10001493_pt1 | contig 36854 bp, 31 predicted proteins | sample SS_ome_10_FD_132414 | JGI IMG/M metagenome (GOLD analysis project Ga0180432, IMG submission 132414) | Hypersaline lake sediment archaeal communities from the Salton Sea, California, USA - SS_1_MS_2 metaG | ecosystem: Environmental > Aquatic > Non-marine Saline and Alkaline > Hypersaline >... | reverse complement strand
TAAGCTCCATGAGCGGCCTCCTTGCCTGGTGGGTGTGGTTGTAAACGATCCCACATTGTGCCTTGGAGGCCGCATTTTCAGAAATAGCAAAATCGCCCTAAAAAGTGCAAAACTCGAACTTAGACTTGACCAGCGCTCAACAGACTGAGGAGCCCGACGACACCTGGTCCGGCATCGATCAGGCCCTCACCTACGGTCGGCGCGGGCTGAAGGGGGGGAACCTCTCTCTATAAGCTGCTGAAGAAGCACAGGTTGAAATAGGTTTGCAATCTTGGGCTTATTGGGGCCAGTAGTCTTTGGATTGACTTGCCCAACAGACTTCAAGCGGCTTCTTTTTGCCCGAGATCAACCGCTTTCAGCAACTGGCCGCCTTCGCCATAGAAACGGATGGTGCCTTCCGTCGTCAGCCAGACGACCTGGACACCTCCATAATGAAATCGACGGCCGACGTAGTATCCATCGTGGATTAAGGCGACCGTCGTACCGAGGGACAAGTCGGCCATGCCGAGCCCCGAGAGGGTGTCGGCGATAATGTCGTGGATCGGGAGGGATTGGGCGTCCATGCTGCGGTTCCTGGAGCGGTCTCTGTTGCCGAAATCTTCCATCGGCGCTACAACAGGCCGCAATCGACTCAGACGCTTGCTGCCGGAAAATCTTGCCTGGCTTCCTGGAATCTGTGACGATTGTTCCGAAGGAAATCCCGCTGGGAGGGTATTGTGGGGTGCCGCTCAACTGTCGTGCAACAGAGGAATCACGTATTGGATTTCGCTGGGCGTCATCAATCCGTCGAGATTGACTGCTACGTGTGGCGATACATACCCTTGCCCCAACGCGTCGTAGAGCGACTCGACCATCTCGTCCCGCATACCGATGAACTCTTTGATGGGATTTGCCCGCTCCGGTGACACGTCCTGGAAATCTTCGATCAGTAGGAAGTCCCGGTCGTCCCAGAATTGGTCGAACATCTTTTCCAGCTCTCGCGGGGCTTGCCGAATCAGATTCAAGGGGATTTCACGAGGGCCTTCCCGAACGTACACACTGGCCATTTTCAGATCGTCTTCAATAGCTTCGGTTGTTGCTTCACATGCTGCATAGACGATGGCCGCATCCAAGAGCGAAGCGCTGAACTTCCGCGGGCTTCGATGGCGACTCCACGTCTCCGCAAGCAAGTCGACCTGAACCGGCAAAGCCGTCTCTTCGAGAAAGGGGACCATGGTAAGATAGCCCACAGGCCCATCGGGCTCCTCACCGGCGTCGCGATAGAAGTCCATATCGACTACGGTCCTTTCCAGGGCGATGCGGAACGCCAGGTACACCAAGTCGGTCTGGGGTAGATGATTGTCATTGTAGTAGTCGAGCAGCATGACCCGATGTTCGCATCTCCGGCATGCGTGTCAAGACCCCGGAACTTCTCGTCGCGAGCACAAAACGAAAGAATACGACTCACAGGGCAACGAGTTCGCGCGGCCCAAGACCGTGAAAACTAGGGCAAAAAACACTTGCGTTGCCACAGTGTACGACTTCGTCTTGCATTTACGGGAAATCACCGGAACGATTCAACGATTTCCCGCAGTTCATCGAGATACCGCTTCTCGTCGAATTGACACTTCTCTTTCAGCATGTACCAAATCTGGCCCGTCGCCGGCCGGGCCATCTCGTGACGGATTTCGTGCCGCGAGAGGCCAAGTTCCTCAAGCTCCCGCGCGATGGTGGCAACTCCCTTTGGGCTGTCTCCAGCGAGTTGCCGCTCAATGATTACATGGGCCGTTAGGTGAAGGTGGGGATTCACGACGTTGCCGGTTTCATCCACGATTTCCTCTGGCAGCGTACCATCCTCGAACGCCTGCCGGAACTCAGGATGGTCCTTCAACGCGATCTGCCAGGCTTCTGCTTCGCCCAGCAATTCTTCTTCTGCCATGGGGAATGTCCTCTCTCCGAACTCAACTCCGGTCAACTTTGGTTTGACTCTCCAATACCTGCAACAGACGGATTCGTTAGACTCTCCAATACATCATTGATTCGCAGGGCAGTTTTGTATCGGATGACCTCCACCGGTAACTCGGACATTGCCTTGCTTGCGGGATCGGCGACCGCCAGCAGAATACACTGATCCTCGAAAGCCCGTAGTGTTTGCATCTTCGCCTGAATATACTCCGGTGTCCAGAATCCAACGATCTCCATGAGCACGACGCGCCCATCGTCGTGCCGGAACACGAAGTCGGGTACGAACACCTTCTGGCCTCGATGCAGGATCTCTCCTTCACGGTCCAGCAACCAGCCGTCGCGTCGATCGGTTCCCCACTTGCCGGCAAAGGATTCCTCCACCTGCGAGTCGAACTCCTCCGGCCGGGGCAAGTGGCTGTTCAGACCGTCGTCGGCCGACAATTCCAAACGTACGTTGAAGCTCCGCCGGCGCGTGCGGATCACCGCGTGCATCCGCCAAGACCGACAGGCAATCAGTGCTGGTAGGAATCGAGCCATTGCCGCACCGTAGCGACGGGTCTGACGCAGGACCGACGCCGGACCATCGAAACGCAGCCGATACTGCCCTTCACCGGTGCGGGAGATCGTGTGCATCAGGCGGGCCAGCTTGGCGTACCGCAGAATCGTCTTGAAGTCATCCGCAGCCCAGACGGTCATGGATACTGCGTCGAAGAGGGCTGCCTGCACTTGGGCGACATTGTACCGGGCGAGCAACGCCTTCGCATCCGTGTAGCCCTCGAACCGCTCAAGCCGATGAAACTCGATCACGTCGGCAAACAACTCCCCATCGATTTCCGCCCAAGATTTCCCGAGACGTTCGGCAATCTCGCACTTAACGTCCTTCTCCTGCGTCTCGAACAGCCGGTCGGCCTTGCGTACCAACGGGTGTTTCGACGCAGCCATGTGAAACACTTCCCGACGCAATGCAGCGGCTCGACCTCGGCGATCGCGCTGGTAGGTCGAGGCGTCGTCGAGCAGTTTGCAGAAGGCGTCAATCCGCCGCTGTGGGCAGTCCTCTTCATCGACAAAGACAGCCGCAACGGCCCGATGGACTTCCCGCCGCGTCCGTCCGATCCCCGTGCGATAGACCTGGAGCATTCGTTCTGCGTACTGGAGATAGTGCCGATGCGCACTCTGGGTAAGCCGATCCGGCCGGACCTGCCCTGCGTCGTACTGAGCAATGGCATGTTCGCGGGTGAGCATGACTTTCTACGATAGTGAATAGTGAAGAACTCCCAAGTATCCTCACGTCCGGCGATGTCGCGTTCCTTGGTAGGCGTCGCTTTTCCTCCGCCGGCGGGAACGCTTCTCGTCGCCCGTTCCCGCAGAGACGACTTCATAGAGTACGGCCTTGGCGTTACCCGACTTGCGAAGGACCCGCCCGAGCCGCTGCTTGGCCTGGCGGCTCGAAGCCATGCCGCCAAGTACGATCGCCACCTTGACTTCCGGCAAGTCGACGCCTTCGTCGAGCACGCGGTTGGCCACCAGGGCAGAATATACACCCTCTTCCAAACCTTGTAGAATCTCCAGCCGTTCCTTCTTTCGGCAGTGGCTCAACAAGCAGGGAATTAGAAATCGCCGGGAGACGTCGCGGGCCATGGCGTTGGAACCGGCGAACACAATGCTCGGTTCGTGGGCATGGAGCCGGAAAAGGTCTTCCAACACCCGCAGCTTCTCTTCGGCCCGATCCTCGATTGCCCTCTTGGCGAAAAATGCCTTCATTGCCCGGCGGGCCTCTGGCGTCTTGCCCGTCTCGGCACAAAGGTCTTCCCAGGTGTAGCTGGGATCGTCCTTGCGGCGTTCGGTCATGTATTGCCGCACTTGATGGGACAGCATCTCGTAGCGGGCCTGTTCCTCGCCGGAAAGGTGGACCGGTATGCGCACGACCTCGTAGTCGGCCAGGGTCTGACCCTTGGCCGCGGAAATAGGCATTTCGTAGGCGACGGGGCCGATCAGTTGATCGAGGTCCGTGTGGCGACCGTCCGATCGCTCGGGCGTGGCGGTCAGCCCCAGCCGCATCGGCGCGGCCGACATCCGGGCGGCGTCGCGGCGGATCGGGCCGGGCAGGTGGTGACACTCGTCAAAAACGATCAACCCAAATCGATTGCCGAACTTCTCCATGTGGATACATGCGCTGTCGTAGGTGGTCACCGAAACGGGCCGTACTCGAAAGACATTGTCGCCGATGATGCCGGCGTCGTATCCGAGCCTGCCCAAGATACGACGGTGCCACTGGTACATCAGGTCGCGGACGGGAGCCACCACAAGCGTCGAGACGGCTGTTTGGGCCATGATCGCCAAGGCGACTTCGGTCTTGCCGGTGCCGGTTGGCATGACAATGCAGGCCCGATTCACGGCTGTCCACGCCTCGACGGCTGCCTTCTGTTCCGGCCACGGGTGATGGAGATCGACCCGCGGCCATCGAACGGGGCGCCACTCAGGCACCCGGTCGTCGATCGGGAAACCGGCCTCCGCCAGTTGCCGGGTAACAGCCGCATACTCGATGGCGTCACATCGCCGTGCCCCCACGCGCCGGTCCCAGACCCAAGGCTCGGGATCCAACACACGCATTGCCTCGCGGGGCATTCCCTCCAACAGGAGCGTGCCCCCGGTAAATGACAGTATTGGCAGATCCCCGTGATGTGCTTCCACCGGTTCTTTCCCCGCGCGTGCCAACGTCGGGTTCCTCACGTCTGCGAGACGGAAGGGAAAAGCCCGCCTGAAGGGTAATCATTCGATGGCGTGGATTGTACCGGAGAACTCGCTAAGGGCAAGTGGGGCACGACACCGCTACAACGGCTCCCGCCGCTTCTCCGCGTTCAGCTCCGGCCCCAGATGTGGAAACCAACTCCTTACTGGAAAAGGTTCCGAACGACCTTCTGTGCCGCCTGGCGAGTGTAGCGATCGACCTTGCTGTCTGCGGCGATGGCCTGGATGCGGCTTCGGGCGAATGACAGCTTGTCGGCGTCCTTCACCCTGGCCAGTTGTTGAAGGACGGCTCGCTTCTGCCACTCGTGGGGCGAGTCCAGCCACTGAAGGATCGGCTGACGCGATATCTGTTTCCCGAGTATCAGCAGACTTGTCGCGGCGGCCATGCGGATGCGCTCGTTATCGTCGGCCAGGAGGTTGCGCAGTATCTGCACATTCTCCTTGACATCATCCCGGCCGCAGTCGGCGAGCCGCTGGGCGGCTTCGAGCCGGGCATCGATGTCCTTTTCCCCGGCGATCGAGCGGTAAAACGGCTGGGAGGCGGCTGGGCCTATCTTGCGGACCGCCGCGAGGATGCCTTCCGGACTGAGCAACTCTTCGTTGCGCCGGGGGGCGACAGGTTTCGGCTGCGCGGTCTGCTTCAATTCGTTCCACTCGCCGCCGAGTGCGTCCAGGTTGCTGAACGAATCATAGTGTGCGCGGATCGCCGCCTGGGACTGGGCCATGCGAAAACCCGAGCCGCGACGGCGCCGCTCATCGTTGCGGGCGTCGACGTACAGCTTCGCCAGCTGCGGCAGCGCTTCTTTGGCTTTGAGTTCTCCCAGCGCCCAAACAATCGACGCCCGGGAGTAGCCGCTTTCCAGATCCAGGGACTTGGTCAGCCGTGGAATGGATGACCGCTCGCCCATGGCGCCGCACGCCTGCGCCACGTTCGAGCGGATCACACGGTCCTTGCTTGTAAGCGCTTTGTAAAGGATCGGCAGCATCGGCTTGCCGGCGTGGCCCAAGACGGCCTGGGCAAAACGCACCTGGCCCCACGAGTGCCGGTCGTCGTCGTAGGCCTTCAGCAGCACCTCGGCGGCATCCGGATGCTCTCGTAGCGTGGCCCCGATCCGGGCAAGGATCTTCTGCCGCGGTTCGTAGTCGTCCGCCGTAAGCGGATACTTCATCATGAGTTCGAGCACCGCACGGTCGGCGTGAGGCGCCAGGGCGCTGTAGATCCGTTCTCTGCCGGCCTCCACTCCCACAGAGGACGCGGCACCGTAAGGATAATTGCCGTAGTGGTCGCGCTGCTTCAGCATTTCCTCGAAATGCGAAAGCGGGGCAAGGACCCCGTGATCGGCAAGACCCAGGGCAGCCACGGCGCGGATATAGGGATCGCGGTCTCCAAGTGCAAGCCGCAACGGCTCGATCGCCGCATCGTCCTTCGCCCGGGACAAAAGCCACACGGCCGTCGCGCGGACCCGATCGCAGGGATCGGCGACGCACTTGCCGACGACGGGCGTGTACTCGGCATTACCGCCCTGCACGGGCACCATGGCGGCGGCCAGGGCATTTGCCTTGACGTAGGGATTCTGGTGCTTGAGGAACGTCTTCAACTCCTCGAGCGAGATCGACCGGGGAATAGACACTTTCGCCGCTTCGGCCAATTGCTTTTGCTGTAGCGACAGGACGGGCTTAACCGGCTCCAGCGGAAACTGCATGCGGTTTTCCACATCGACGCCGGGCCGGACAATCACCAGCCCGTGCGTGCCGCCGATCAATCGCTTGCCCGCGTGTGTCACATCGCAGAGGACGGCCCCGCCAAGGTACGGGAGCTGCTTCTTATCGTCCGGCGGCCGTGGTGCGGGAAGCACCTCGTTGCCGCTACGGAGTTCGTCCGTCTTGGTGTCCAGGATCGAACTCGTGAAGGTGCGGACTCGGTCATCCGCACCTTTGGCTTGAATGCTGTCGTCCTGCGGGGTGTTATAGGCCCGAACGCCGTAGATCGTGCCGTAGAGGATGTGCAAGTCCGTACCGTCGGCCCGCAGGCGTTTGATCTTGTCGCACTTCAGCCCGTCGGACATGGAAAGTCGCTGAATGAGCCCCGTCTTGAGGTCCTTCACGGCCAGGCCGCCGTCCTCGTCGCCCAGTTCACACGCCATGTAGAGTTTCTCGCCGATGCGGACGCAGTCCTCGACCTTGTTGGAAGGCAGGCCGTCGGAGACGGTGATTCGCCCGGCGATCTCATAGTCGGGCAACGACAGGATCGTGACACCGCCGTTGGTGCAGATGTATGCCTTCCGATCGCGGTCGTCGAAGTAGATTCGCTTCACGTAGAAGTCCGTTAGCTCCTTTGCGCGGCTGCCGAGCTTCTTCCAGCGGAGCGTCTTGGTGTCGATCTCGAAGAGCCCACCTTCAAGGTCCTGGATGTGATGGCTCATGCCGCTGTTATCGTCGAATCCGAGGTTGTCCTCTTGCCATTCTCGGATGATGGCCGCGCCGAGCAGTAGGCGTTCGCCCGGGAGTTCGCGCAAGCGCAAATAGAAAAGCCACTTACGACATTCAGCCGAAAGTGGCCCTTGGTGGAGCGGAGGAGAATCGAACTCCCGACCTTCGCATTGCGAACGCGACGCTCTCCCAACTGAGCTACCGCCCCAATCGGCAGCCCCGATTTTGTCGGAACTGCGACTGCGAAACATTCATTTTACGGGATGAGTGCGGTTTGTCAAAGGGGGGAAGGGGCCGCTACAGGCCTAAACTCTGCAAATAGGCGGCCTTTTGGGGCTCCGTACCCAACCGCTCCGTAATCTGCCGCCACCGGTCGGCCGCGTCCTGAAGGGCATCGGCGGGTGATTTTTCGCCGCGCACCGCCGCCGCGACCGCCTCGTCCAGCGCAGCCAGGTACTCCGAGCGGCCGGGGATTCTCAAGGCAAAAACCCACTGCTGCCGGCGGAACGTCTCTTGCGTCAATTCGGCATACTCCTCGGCGGGCGCGACGGAGATTGGCTTCTCGACCCACGACGGAAGGTCCTTCATCTGTGACCGCCGGAAGAGCGTCGTCGCGGGGCTGACCGAACAGACATCGGTGCCGAACTTCCTGCCCGAAAGCCAGAAAAGCAGGTGGAACGCCGTTTCGGGGTGTTGCGACTTGTCGGAGACGACTCCCAACCGCCCGGCAATTCCCAATAGCGGCACGTGCCCCACGGCATCGTCGGCCCGTGTCTCCCAGGCCTTCTTGCCGATATGGTAGACGTGCTCCGAACCGGGCAGCTCCGCAAAGCCGACTTCGATTGCGTCGGGCGCTTTGTCGATCTCGGCGGTGGTGGTGGGCCACGTCAACGCCATACCGCACCGGCCCTGCCAGAAGGCGGCCCGGGCGGTCGCGGGGTCTTGTTTCAGGGCGTCGGCGGGGCCGAGCTTGGCGACCGCCACCAATTCCTCCAGCGCCCTGACAAACGGCGGTCCCGCGATCAGCGGCTCCATCGTGTCGGTATCGAACAGGGCCGAATAGAAGTCGCGGTGCTTGGCATAAGGTGCGGCACGGGCGAGCAGCACAAGTCCGGCCCAGCCCGGAGCGAGCGGCTCGATCGTTCCGCACCACGGTGTATCGCCGTCCGGGGCGGCGTCGCCCAGCACCTCGCGGTCGGCCAGCAGCCCGGCCAGTCTCTGGTACTCGGCCCAAGTCCCGGGCGGTTTCCGTCCGAGTTTTTCGAGCAGGTCGCGACGGTAGTAACAGACGAACACCGGCGAGCCGAACGGGATTGCCTGAATCCGATCGGCCCAGGCGACCTCGCGAAGCTTCGGCAGCTCGAAGATACCCGACCACTTCTCGTCCGGTTCCTCCTCGTCCGATTGCTTCTCGCCCGATTGCATCAGTTCCTTCGGCAACGGCTTGGCCAGCTTCCGCCGGGCCAGCTCTCCCAAGAGGCACGAAGGGCAGATGATGGTGTCCGTCTCGATCTGCTCGGCCCCGAGCAATTCTTCGGTGGTCATTTGCCGGACTTCAAGGTTGGAACCGGCTTGGTCGGGGCTGGAGCGGGTTTGGGTCTCCCATTCACCTCGCAACTGCTTGGCCGCGCTGGCGATGGCGGGATCGTCGACCACCAATAGCCGCAACTCCACGCCGGCCAGCGGTGTACCGCTCGAGGTGGTCTCCGATTCCGGCTCGGGACACCCGGTCAGTGTGACGGCCAGCGCGACGACGAGCAGCGGAACCGGGCTTCGCAATTTCGGGAAAAAGGGCATACGATTGCCTACGTTGTACGGATGGGGAAAGTTCGGCACGGAAATTGCCCCTCGATGATACTGTAGACGAAATAGCGGGCTACTGCAATCCACTACCTGTCGCGGAGGGAGCGGAGGAGGCGTTTGCCGGGCGGCAGTCTCGTTCGGCACTTCTCCGCCCCGCGTTGCGGGCCGGCTATTGGCTGCGACGAGTCCCGCGGGTAGAATCGGGCTTAACGCGGTTGTTGTTTCTGCCACTTGCCCATCCAAGATCAAGATAAGGACCGACCAAAATGAGCGTTTTTCTGGGAATCGACATCGGCACTTCCGGCACCAAGACCCTCGCCATGGACGAGACCGGTAAGATACTCGGCGACGCCATGGAAACCTACCCCTGCTACGTCCCCAAACCGCTCTGGAGCGAGCAGGATCCCGAGGACTGGTGGCAGGCAACCGTCAAGTCGATCCGGCGCGTGATGAAGGCCGCCAGGCTCAAGCCGGCCGAGGTGAAGGCCATCGGGCTTTCGGGGCAGATGCACGGATCGGTCTTTCTCGACAAGAACAACAAAGTCATCCGCCGCGCAATCCTCTGGAACGACCAGCGGACGGCCGCCGAATGCGACGAAATCACCCAGCGGGCCGGCGGGCGCAAGAAGCTGATCGGCATGGTTGCCAATCCCGCGCTGGCCGGCTTCACCGCACCGAAGATCCTCTGGCTCCGCAACCACGAACCCGGGAACTTCGACAAGACCCGAAAGGTGCTGCTGCCGAAGGACGAAATCCGCCGCCGGCTTACCGGCGAGTTCGCCACCGAAGTCAGCGACGCCAGCGGCATGTTGCTCCTGGACGTCAAGAAGCGAACGTGGTCCAAGAAGTTGCTCTCGGCCTTGGAACTCGATGCCGACCTGTTCGCCAAGTGTTACGAGTCGGAAGACGTCACCGGCAACCTGACCAAGGAGACCGCCGGGTTGCTCGGGCTGACAACCGATTGCGTCGTGGTCGGCGGGGCCGGCGACTGCGCGGCGGGGGCCGTCGGCACCGGCATCGTCCGCAAGGGTGTGCTCTCCACGTCGCTGGGCACCTCCGGCGTGGTGTTCGTCCACAGCGACGAAGTGAAGATCGATCCCCAGGGCCGCGTCCATACCTTCTGCCACGCCGTCCGAGGCAAGTGGCACATGATGGGGGTGAACCTCTCGGCCGGCGGATCGCTGCAATGGTTCCGCAACGAACTCTGCCAAGCTGACGTCGAGAAAGCCAGACGCCGGAAGAAAGAGATTTACGACATCCTCACCGCCGAAGCCAAGGGGGTCCCGACCGGCAGCCAGGGGCTCTTCTTCCTGCCCTACCTCTCCGGTGAACGGACCCCGCACGCCGACCCGGACGCCCGGGGCTGCTTCGTCGGCATCACGCACGCTCATACCCGCGGACATCTCATCCGCTCGATCATGGAAGGCGTCACCTATTCGATGCGCGACAGCTTCGCGATCTTCGATGCGTTGGGCGTGCCGGTCCGGCAGATCCGCGCCTCCGGCGGCGGCGGGCGAAGCTCCTTGTGGCGGCAGATCCAGGCCGACTGCTTCGGACGCAAGGTGGTGACGATCAACGCCGAAGAGGGCCCGGCCTACGGCGTCGCCCTGCTGGCGGCCGTCGGCGGCCGTGCCTTCAAAAACGTCCGCGAAGCCTGCAATGCCACGATCAGCGTCGTCCAGGAAACCGCCCCGAACCGCAAGGCCAAGAAATACTACGACCGGGCGTTCCCAATCTATCAAGACCTGTACCAGTCGCTGAAGGGTGATTTCAAGAAGATCGCGGAGTTGGAGAAGTAGCATTCGAATAGGATTTCGAGAATTCCGATGCCGACGTTGCCTGTTCTATTTGCCGTTCGCTCCTCCTGGGTGGTCATTTTGCTGCTGCTCATCGGTGTCGGGTTCGTCACTTGGTTTGTCATCCGCGTCGTTAGCGATGCAATCGCCTGGTTCAGGGACGAACTCTTTGACGAGTATCGGGATCTCAGGAAACAATCGGAGGAGGCGCGAAAGGCCCAGCGGAAGACCGGGGCTGAAAACGAGGAGCAGACACCCGGGCCGGACGCATCTGAGGGTGATACCGTATGAAAAGGCAAGCCGTTGTCTTCGATCTCGACGGGACGCTGCTCGACACGCTCGACGACCTGGCCGATTCGGGAAACCGTGTCTTGAGCGAGCTGGGGCTTCCCACCCATCCGGTCGACGCGTACAAGTATTTCGTCGGCGACGGGATCGGCATACTGATTCGCCGCATGTTGCCGGAGGACCGGCACGACGAGCAGACAATCGCCGAGGCAACCCGCACGTATCGCCGGGAGTACGGCCGGCGGTGGAACGCGAAAACGAAACCCTACGACGGAACGAAAACGCTGTTGGACGAATTGACCGCCCGAGGCGTCAAGAAGGCCGTCTTGTCGAACAAGCCGGACGAATTTACCCGGCGGTGCGTCGAGGAGCTTCTCGGGCGGTGGACGTTTGACGTTGTGCTGGGCCACCACGACGGCATCCCCCGCAAGCCGGATCCCGCCGGGGCTCGCGAAGTCGTCGCGAAACTGAAAATCCCGCCGGCCGAAATCGCCTATCTCGGCGACACGGCCACCGACATGCAAACGGCCGTCGCCGCCGGGATGTTCCCGGTCGGGGCGCTCTGGGGATTTCGCAAGGAAGAAGAGTTGCGGGAAGGAGGCGCCGAAGTGCTGATCCGGCATCCGACCGAATTGCTGAATATTGTCGGACCGAGAGCCGGCCCGCAACACGGGGCGGAGAAGCAAGGGGGAAGTTTGCCGGCCGATGGCCGACTGCACACAGCCGATTGATGCCTGCCGGCGTTGTCTGGTATGATAGATTGCAGATGCCGGTCCCACGGGCAGCGGCCCGCGGGCTTCCTTTGTGAAAATGTTTTGCCTCTCGCTCATAGTCTCACCCTTTGAACACGCCGACCGAGCAACCCGAATCCCGCCCCAACCGCCGGCTGGTCCTGCTGGAAATCGCCCTGGTTTTTGCGGTGTTTTTCATCCAGGGCGCCACGCCGGTGCCGGAGGTGAACGAACCGTCCTACCTGGGTAAAGCGATCCATTACTGGAACCCCGACCGGGCGCCGGGCGATTTTTTCCTCGAATCGGCCGACGCGCATGCGGTCTTCTACTTCACGTTCGGCTGGCTCTCGCTTTTCATGCCGCCGCCCGTGTTGGCGTGGTTCGGGCGGGTGCTCACTTGGTGGCTGCTGGCGTGGTCCTGGCGGCGGCTGAACTACGCGATCCTGCGGCGGTCCTGGTTCTCGATCCTGACGGCCGTGCTGCTGGTCGGCCTAATCGAATACTTTCACATGGCGGGCGAATGGATCATCGGCGGAGTCGAGGCCAAGGGGTTCGCTTTCGTACTCGTGTTTCTCGGGCTGGAAGCACTGGTCCGCCACCGCTGGAATTGGATGTGGCTGCTGTTCGGGGCGGCTTCCGCGTTCCACGTGCTTGTCGGCGGCTGGTCGGTTGTCGCAGCGGCGGTGGCGTGGATCGCCGCCGGTAAAGATCGGGCGCCGCTACGTAAGATGTGGCCGGGACTTCTCGGCGGGTTCCTCCTTTCGCTGCCCGGCCTGATTCCCGCACTCTTGCTCGACCGCGGTGTGGACGCGGTAACGGTCCGCGAGGCCTATTCGATCTATGTCTACGAGCGTTTGTGCCATCATCTATCAATCGCGCAGATCCCCCGCTATTTCGTATGGCGTTTCGTGGCGATGGTCCTGGTGTGGATGGTACTGTGCCGGCTGACTGTGCCCGACGCGGCGCTGCGGCGGCTTCGGGCGTTCGTGGCCGGGGCCCTATTGATCGCGGCCGCCGGACTGCTGGTAACTCTCTCGGCACTCTACGATCCGTCGTTCTGCGCCGCGCTGCTGCGGTTCTACTGGTACCGGCTCTCCGACGTGGCCGTGCCGTTGGGCGTTGCCGTAGAAGTGGCGGCGTTCGTCTCGCAGCGACTCCGCACACGGCCCGGACTGGCGCGAATTTCCCTGGCGGCGGCCATTCTGCTGGCAGCGGTCCATATCGGGGGCCATGTCTCCCAGCGCGTCGTCCCTCAATTACCGCCCGCTTTCCGATCGTATGATCCGAGGTATCCCGTCGCGTTCTATGTCGAATGGCGCAAGGCGTGCGATTGGATCGCCGAATCGGGCGAAATCCCCCCCGACGCCCGGTTCATCACGCCGCGCATGACGCAAACGTTCAAGTGGTACGCCGGCCGGGCGGAAGTCGGCAACTGGAAGGAAATCCCACAAGACGCCGGCACGATCGTCCAGTGGTGGCAGCGGATGAACGACCTCCATGGAACCGGCATGCGCGATCCCTTGCTGCGATCGTCGCTGTCCCGTCACAGCCGAACGAGCCTGGAGCAACTCGGCCGGAAGTACAACGCGGACTACTTGATTACCTACGCCCGCCCGCGCCTGCCGCTACCGGTGGTCTATCCAACCAACGAAGAAGACCGGAACCACGCATTCGTCATCTATCGGCTGTCGGACGATGAACGATCAACTCCCTGAACTATTGAAACGGCGCCTGGCCGAGCCGCTTCCGGGCGCCGCAGTTGACGCGCGGTTCGGCGCGCGGCCGATGCCATTGCACCATTACGGTCCACACCCGGCCGACTCCCGTTTGGCAGCCGTGTTGATCCTGCTCTATCCCCACGAAGATGCGTGGCATCTGCCGCTGACGTTGCGGCCGGCGCACCTGGAGGACCATGCCGGGCAGGTCAGCTTTCCCGGCGGGGCCATCGAGCCGGGAGAGACCGACCGCGAGGCGGCGATCCGCGAGCTTCACGAAGAACTCGGGACCGAAGGGCACCCGATCGAGCCACTGGGAGCGCTTTCGCCGATCTACGTCCGGGCGAGCCGTTTTCGGATCACGCCGTGGGTGGCTGCCACACGCACGCGACCCGGCTTCCAATCCAACCCGGCCGAGGTCGAGCAGCTTCTCGAAGTCCCCCTGCCCCACCTGCTCGATCCGGCAAACCACCAAAGCCACCGGCGCCAACACGAAGGCCGAACCCTCACCGCCACGCATTTCCAGTGGCAATCGCACCAAATCTGGGGAGCCACCTGCCTGATGCTGGGCGAACTGGTCATGGCGCTGGAGGGGATTCCCGTTTAGCAGATTCTTTGCTACCCTAACCCTAACCCTAACCCTCAACCCTCAGTTCTCTATGCCTCCCCAAGCTGTTATCTTCGACATGGACGGCCTGATGTTCGACACCGAGAACATCTACACGATGGTCGGTTCGGAGCTGATGCGCCGCCGCGGGGGGGAGTTCACCGATGACTTGAAAGACGAGCTGATGGGCCTGCGTCCGCAGACCACCTTCGAGACGATGATCCGCCGGTATGACCTCGACGAACGGTGGGAAGACCTCGCCCGAGAGTCGAACGCGATCTTCCTGGGCCTGCTGGACGAACATCTGAAGCCGATGCCGGGGCTGTTCGAGTTGCTCGATGCGCTGGAAGCCGCTGGCATTCCCAAGGCAATCGCCACCGGTAGCAGCCGCGGGATGGCCGAAGAGGTGCTTGCACGGTTTGACCTGTCGCACCGATTTGCGTTCATTCTCGATTCCGAAGACGTCCGGCAGGGCAAGCCGCACCCGGAAATCTATCTGGCTGCCGCGAAGCGACTCGGCCTGTCGCCGGACCAGACGATCGTGCTCGAGGACAGCCAAAACGGCTGCCGCTCGGCGTCGGCGGCCGGCGCGTTTGCCGTGGCCGTGCCGGGCGCTCACAGCGAGACACAGGATTTCAGCAGCGCCTCGCTGGTGGTCGAGAATCTGGCCGACCACCGGTTGTACGAGGTGCTGGGTTTGAGGGAATAGGCGCCAGCAGTGCTATCACCCCGCGGGCAGGTTGCACGCCAAACAGGAAAACGGGGCGTTTTTTCGCACAAAAAGCGGCCCGGCCTCCGTCATTTCCGAGCGGAAAAGCGCCCTGCCCCCCCTCTTCCGCCTGCCATGCCTTTCTCTGCTCCTTCCTATTGACCCTGCGCGGCCGAAAATGCTAGACTGCCGTGGCGATTTTTCCGCCTTCTCGCCGATTGGCGAATGGTGCAAGGACGGATAGATGTTGGAAACGCTAGGAATCGTACAGGCACATCTCGGCTCGCAGCGGTTTCGCTGCATGGCGAGCCGAAAGCTCGGCGGCCGGTCGCTGCTGGAATGGGTGGTCCGCCGGGTGACCGATTGCACGCGCCTCGACGGCGTGATTATGCTCGCTTGCGGCAGCGGGGACGACGACCTGCTGAACGATCTGGTCCCCTCCGATGTGCCGATTTTTGTCGACGACGGGTCCGATCCGCTGGACCGGTTCACCCATGCGCTGGAACGGTATCCTGCGGAGGCGGCGGTTCGGGTGCAGGGCGACAACCCCTTCGTCGACCCCGCCTTGATCGATCGCCTGGTCACCTCGGCCGAGTGGCACGGCGATTGCGACTACGCCGGTTACTGTTCGCAGGACGGCCGCCCGGCGACGTTATCGCCGGTAGGCGTTTTTGCGGAATGGTTCCGCAGCAGCGCGTTACGTCGGGCCGCCCGCTCGGCGAGACGTCACGACGACCGCAACGAGATAACGCGATATCTCTATACGCATCCCGAGAAGTTTCGCCTTCGCCTGATTCCCGCTCCCGAGGAAATCGACCGCGACGACGTGCGTCTGACGATCGACGAGGAGGAGGATTGGGACCATGCCCTGGAGATATACGAGGCCCTGGGGCCGGAGGCGCTGGATTGGCAAAGGATTGCCGACTTGTTGGATCATCAGCCGGCATTGCGCCGGCGGATGGCGGCGCTGAACCGCGTCCATAGCGGTGTCTGAGCGGCCGCCGAACAATAATCGAAAGGATTCGAATCCCGATGAGCAGGATGCTCCGCCACGCAGCAGGCACACTGCGAGCTTGTGAAAAAAACCGTGTGGAGCGACTCTCCGAGTCGCAGCTTCACGACACGGAGTGTCGTGCCACACTGCGTATGCCGCCCGCCACGTTGTCCGGTCCCATTCGAGGCGCATTGTTCGACATGTGCAACGTACTGTACGATGCCACCGTCTGGCGGCGATGGGTGCTCCGGCTGCTTTCCCGTCTGGGCGTCTACACCAACTACCATTGCTTCTTCCGCGTTTGGGACCGCGAGTACCTCGGCGAAGTCCAGCGCGGAGACCGCGATTTCTGGGAAGCCTTCGAGTCGTTCCTCCGATCGGTAGGGCTCTCGGGCGGCCAGATCGACGAGGTCAAAGCGGCCTCCACGGCCCGGCGACGCCAGCTCGAAAAGAGCACGCACCCCTTGCCGGGTGTCCGCACCACGCTCGGGCGATTGCACAAGGCCGGGTTGGTGCTGGGCGTCGCCTGCGATTCGTTCTATCCGTCTTCTTTCCTGCGGGAATGTCTTGATCGCTTCGCGGTCGGAAGAATGTTCTCGGTGGTGGTCTCTTCCCTCGATCTGAAGCGGACCATGCCCGATCCGATCGTCTACCGGACCGCGCTGGACGCCATGAACCTGCCCCCGGAGGAAGTCGTCTTTGTCGGCCACGATGCCGTCGAGCTCGAAGGAGCTACAGCGATGGGGATGCCTACCGTCGCTTTCAACTTCGACCCTAACGCCAAGGCTGACGTCTACATCACTTGCTTCAACGCGTTGCCCGAAGTACTCGAAACCCTGCCACCATTGGCTGCCGCCAGCTAGAGAGAACCAAAATATGACGCTACTGGTCTACGCTCGACGGGATCTGTTGGATCAAACGCCCCCGCCGCACCAGCCGGCCCTGTTGCTGGAAGGTTCGTGGTCCGATGACGGTGCAACCGCGGCGCGTTGGTCGTTGGACGGCACGATGGACGGGCAGTTCGACTGGATCGACGGGCGGGCTTCGGATCTGGCCGAGCGGCTCGCCGGCGATACACAAGCGCCGGCCCATCTCGGCCTAAACATCGGCAACCCGCCTGAAACAGCGGATTGCGGCGTCGCGCCGGCGTATCTACACGCACTGGCGCTGCGGTACTACCTGCTGAAGTTGATTCGCGTGGCCGTCTTCTTCACCGACGTGCGGCCGCTTCAACCGGGCGAACGCATTGAATTCGTTGCCGCTGAGGACGACCGGGATTACGCCGGGTTGATCGAGCAATTGTGCGCCGCCGCCGGCGCCGATTGCCGGATCCGGTGGTTTCCCGCCAAGCGCCGTCGCCGGCTTGCCTTCCCTCGCAACGCCATTTGGCGACGCTTGACCGAACGCGTCCGTCGCTTGTTCACGCCGCCGCTGGAGCAGTCCGATGCGTGCAAGGCGGTGCTCTGCGGCAACCCCCGACTGCTCGACCCCGTCGGTCGCGAACTCCTCACCCGAAAGTGCAAGATCTGGTGGCTCTATGACCGCTTCGCCGTCAAGTCGTGGCTCCGCTGGCAGTTGGCCGGCGCGCGGCAACTCGTATGCGATTCGGGCAAAGGCCGCAAGAATCGTCTTCGTGTCCGGGTACCCAGCCGCCTGGAGTATGGCGATGTGAATCTCGCCCCGGCGGTCGCCCGGTGGCTCGACGAGCGCGTTGCCGAGTATGGAACACGCCACACGCGGTTGATCGAACAGATCGACGGACACTTCCGCCGCGTGCGGCCCGATGTCCTGGTCCTTGACGAAGACGCCACGCCGATGGCACGCGCCGTAGTGGCGGCCGGCCGGCGGTACGGCGCCCGGTCGCTGGTCGTACAACACGGGGCCCCTTGTTGCCGTTTCGGATTCGCCCCGCTCGCTGCCGACCGCATCGCGGTCTGGGGGCCCTCGTCGAAAGAGACCCTGGTCCGCTGGGGGGTGAATCCGGAGCAGATTCGGATTACCGGGGCTGCACCGATCCGAAACGTCAAGAAAATCGACGGGCACATTCCGCGCGTCGTGGCACATCAATGCGAATCGCACGCCGGAACGGACGACACGCGGAACGTGCATGCTGTTTCTCCAGGGTATCATCTCTCGCTCTTGATGCTGCCGCCGGACCTGCCGCCCCGAATCCTCCTGCTGGCCACGGTTCCACCGCAGGACGAACGGCCCGACGCCGTCTCGCTGAACTTCAACCGCCGCACCTATGCCGAAATGCTTCGCATGGCCATGAGAACTATCGCCGGAATCGACCACGCGGAACTGATCGTCAAGCTCCATCCCAGGGCGCCGCACGACACGATCGTCCGGCAAGTCCGGGCCGAGTTCCCCAAGCTCCACTGCCGGATCGTGCGCCGCGGTCCGGTGGAAAAACACCTTGCAGACATCGACGTTGTGCTCAGTTGCGGCTCTAGTGCCGGGGTCGAAGCCTCCTTGGCCGGTGTGCCCGTGATCGGGCTGCTCCCGCCCGGCTCGGGTGATTTCCTGACACGCGAGGAATGGGGAATGTTGGGTACGGCACGCCGCGACACGGAACTGCAACGACTTCTGATCGAGGTGCTCATCGACGGTTGGCGGCCCCCGCCGCAACCCGACACGGACGTGTTTGCCGCGACCGGCGGCACGGCTGCCGCGGGGATTGCCGACGAGGTGCTCTCGCTTAGCCGCGCGAGCATTGAAGACCAAGAAAGTACACAACTCGATTCCGTCAAAAGCCCGCTAGCGGCCAAGGTCGCATAACGGACCTCGGTGAAACTCCCGGATCCCCCCGGACCTTCCATGTCCGCTCACATTACAACTGCTGCAACCCCCTCGCCGGCCGCGCCGATCCGTGGTTGGCGGCGGCTGTTCGGCGATTGGCTCGTCGTCGGCTCGGCCACGGCCGTTTGCCATTTTCTCGGGGCGCTGACTAGCCTGCTGCTGCGGATGCTGCTCAGCCCGGCCCAGATGGGCATCTTCAGCGCGTTGAAACTGTTTATCAGTTACGGGAATTATGCCAATTTGGGCATCAGCAAGGGGGCCGCCCGTGAGTTCAACGTCGCATTGGGACACGGCAACACCCGCGAAGCACGCCACGGGTTGAACCTCGCGTTCACCGTCAACACGATCACCAGCCTGCTCTATGCCGCGCTGCTGGTTGGCGTTGCCGTGTGGATTGCCGCAACCGGAGGGGGGATTTGGACCGGTGCGTGGGCCTTGGGGCTTGCAACTGTCGGCACGATGGCCGTCCTGACACGCTACGTGACCTTCCACATCACGATCCTCCGCACGAGCCAGGCGTTTGCCGTCACCTCGCGGCTATCGATCCTCGAAGCCGTGTTGACGCTGCTGATTTGCGGCATTGCCACATGGTGCTGGGGGTTGCCGGGCCTGCTCGGCGGGACGGTCGCCGTCACGCTCGCGTCGCTGGTCTATGTGCGCCGCCACGCAGCCGCGTCACTCCGCTGGGCGTGGGACGCACCGGAGATCCGCCGGCTTGTCGCCATCGGCGGGCCGATTCTCCTGGCCGGCGCCGCCTCGACCCTGTTCCGCTCGCTCGACAAGCTGATGATCCTCGCCTTCATGCGCGATTGCGAATTCCAGCTCGGCTGCTACTCGGTTGCGCTGCTGGTAACCGGGCAATTGTTCGGGCTGGGGAACATGCTGTCAATGGTCGCCGCCCCGCGATACGCCGAGAAATACGGCCGGTCGGGCAATCGCAAAGCCGTCGCGCGGCTCGCCGCCCGTTCGAGCGAACTCGTGGCCGCCGCAGTGGCGTTGCCGGCGGCCCTGGCACTGGTCGTCGCCCCGCCGTTGCTGGCGTGGCTGTTGCCCGACTACGGGCCCGGGCTCCCACCGATGGTCTGGCTCGTGCCGGGCGTGCTGGCGATGATCCTTACCCTGCCCGCAAGTCAATACCTCGTTGCCACCGGACGCCAGCATCGGGCCATGGTCGCCGTGATCGCTGCCACGGCCGTTGCCGCCGCCGGCAACTTCATCGCCATCCGGGCAGGATACGGCCTGATCGGCGTGGCGGCCGCCACCGCGATCGGCTACACGGCCTACTTCCTGCTGGTCGCCGCAATCTCGTTCGGCGTCGAACTCGACGCCCTCGGGCAGTTGCGTTATGCTGCGATGCTCGCACTGCTGCTCGGACCGACACTGGCCGCTGCCCTGCTCCTGCGAAACTCGTGGCCCAACGCCGTCGCGGTCGTTTGCGTTTGGGCCCTGTGTACGGCAATTGCGTGGCACCGCGGTCACTGGAGAAACCAATTGAGAACATAGTAGGGGGCACCCGCCCCCGGACTGAAAACATAGCAAGGGCATCTGCCCCCGGACCATCAACGACCGTTTGCCATCCGTCGATCTCATGACCCCACTCGCCGAACTCGAACGACGCTGCCAGAAGCCGGACCATCGCCGGGTGGGCAACTGGATGGCCCGCCGCGTGGCCCGGCCGGCCGCGCTGCGGATTACACGGGTGGTCGCTCCGTGCGGCATCACCGCGAACATGGCCACGCTGGCCGCCTGGGCGTGCGGTGTGGCGGCCGCCGCCGCGTTCGCCTGGGGAACCTCCTGGGGATGGATCGCCGGGGCCCTCCTGCTGCAACTCTGGTACCTGTTGGATCACGTCGACGGCCAACTCGCCCGGCTGCGCGGAACGGCCTCGCTCGACGGGGTCCAACTCGATTACCTCATGCACCACACGGTCAACCTGTTGGTGCCGCTGGGCATCGGCGCCGGGCTCTTCGTCAGGACACTAGAACCGCTCTGGGCGCTGGCCGGTCTGATCTGGGGCGTCGCCATGCTGCTGATCACGCTCCAGCACGACGCCCGGGCGAAGGCCTTCATCAAGCGGCTCAAACGGGTCCACGGCAGTCTCGAAGCAACCGGTGGCGGGGCCGCACGGCCACAGCCACAACCACCGATCCCTCGCCACCCGCTGCGGCTCCTGGCATGGACCGCGCGAAAGGCCTGCGAGACGCACGTCGTCATGAATATGCTGACAGTGCTGGCAGTCGGGCAACTCCTCCTCGGCGACTCGCGACTCCTGCTCGGCTCAATCTTTCTGGCGATCATTGCCCCGATCGCCGTCGCCGTTGCCGTCTGCGACATCATCCGCTCCCAGCGCCAATCCACCGTTGAGCAAGAGTTCGTCGCTTGGTTCCGGGTCCCCTCCGGCCGCGAACTCGTCTTCCGCGACGGCTGGTGGTTTGTGCGACCGGTGGAGGATAGGGGGGATGGAAAGAGTCTCGACTGATCCGTAGCATCCAAAATGTGCGGATTTGGATGCGAACCCCCCCGGTAGGTGAACAATCGCCTTGACCCGCGACCCCCTTCTCCGTACAGTACGCCCCCTATGTCCATCCACATTCTCATTCTGAACCACAATGGCCGGGGGTTGCTGGCCGAATGCCTGCCGTCGGTGGTGCGTGCCGCCGAGCGGTCGCGATATCGGTGCGACGTGGCCGTGATCGACAACGACTCGACCGACGATTCGGTCCTGTGGCTCGAGGAGCACTTTCCCGAGGTCCGCGTGATTCATCGGCCGAACCGGGGGCTCTGCTCGTTCAACGGCGTGGTGGCCGAGTTGGAAGGCGTCGCGGTGCTCCTGAACAACGACATCCGGTTGGCGTCCGACGCGATCGATCCGCTGGTCGAGCCGCTCCGGTCCGATCCGGATTGTTTCATGACGGCCCCGCTCTGCTGGCGTTTCGACGGCCGGACGTACGAAGGCTTCAAGACGGCCGTTCGGTGGCGATGGGGGTTGGTCCAGGCGACGGCACTTTTTGAAGGTCACGAATCGGGCATCCGGCAGCCGGGCCCCACGGCGTCGGCCGGGGCCGCCTTGGCGGTCCATTGCCGCAAGTTCGTTCAGCTCGGCGGGTTCGATCCGCTTTACCTGCCCGGCCGGCTCGAGGACCTCGACTTCGCATTTCGCGGCTACATGGCCGGCTACCACGCCCGATATGTGCCCACGTCGGTCGCGTACCATCGCGGAATGGCCACCTTCGGCGAGGCGTTCGGCCGCGACGGTTGCAACCGGCTGGCGTTGCGCAATACGCTGTTGTTTCAATGGAAGAACCTCCGCCGGGCGGGCCACCTCGTCCGGCACCTGGCGGCCTTGCCGTTGCGGTTGATCCGGGACATTTTTCGGGCGCCGGTCGCTCCGCGCGGGCAGCGTTGGGCGTTCGTCAGGGCGTTGTTCGGCGCACTGTGGCGCGTCGGTCGCCTGCGAACCGCTCCCTACCAACCGGACGTCAACCTCGCCCGCGAGCGGGCCTTTTTTCGAGAGTTCGACCCCAAACAAATCACATCCCCTGGTTCCCGTGCTCCGCACGGGAACCAGGGGGAACCGCACGACCGCCCGGCACGGACGCCGGAACTGAGTCGTACCAGATAGAACGAGCCAAGTTTGAGCATGGAAGCGACCAACTTGATCCGCGAAACACCTCGGGTGGCACTGGCGTCTCGCCAGTGCATGGGCAAGATGCCCGTGCCACCCCCGGCGTATCCGATCTCGCGATGGTACCTGCGCCCGTTGGCCGCGCACTTGGCGGCCCTGCTCGTGCCCACCCGCGTGCGGCCGGTGTGGCTGACCGGTTGCGGAGCGATCGCCGCCGCTTCGGCCGCGGCCGTCCTGCTTTGGCGGCCCGAGTGGATGCTGCTGGCGGCGGTGTTCGTGCTCGTCTACTGGTTTTTTGATCGTGCCGACGGCCTGTTGGCCCGGCGACAGCAAACGGTTTCGGCCTTCGGGGCCTGGCTCGATGCGAACGTCGACGAGTTGGTCGACGCAGGGCTGCACGTCGCCATGGCGGCCGTCGCCGCTTCGCAAGTCGCCGCATCGTGGCCGTGGTTCCTGCTGAGCGCGTTTCTCGCCGGCAAATACCTGCTCATGTACGGACTGACGTTGGAAGCATCCCACGAACAATCCAATGAGAAAACAAAAGCCCCCGCATTGCACGCTGGGGTTCGTGGTTCGAATTTCCAAACAACTTGTGCAACTCGCAGTGCCGACACGGAACCCCCGCGTGCAATGCGGGGGCTTTTGCGATCTGATCCGCAGCAGACTACGTTCCTGCGGCGGCTTTACCACCTGCCCGGCAATGCCGACGTCCGGATCCATCTGCTGGCGGCGGCGCTGGCCACCGGCTGGTTGACGGCGGAGTTGGCAGTCGTGGCGATCTACTACAACGCGCGCTGGATCGTCCGCTACGGGTTGGTCGCACGGCGATTGGGAGGCATGCCATGAGCAGACGCCCCACAATTACCGCCGCGGTCATTACGCTCAACGAAGAGCGGAACCTCCGCGAACTGCTTCCGACACTCAAATGGACCGACGAGACCGTCGTGGTCGACGGCGGCTCGGGGGACGCCACGGCCGAAGTCGCCCTGGCACACGGTTGCCGCGTGGTTTTGCACCCCTTCGACGACTTCGCTCGCCAGCGGAACCGTGCGTTGGAAGCCGCCGCGGGCGACTGGGTGCTTTCGATCGACGCCGACGAGCGCCCCACGCCGGGTCTGGCTGCCGAGATTCGCCACCGGATTGCCCGTTGCCGGTTGGGCGCGTTTCGCGTGCCGATCCGCAGCACGATCTTCGGCCGGCCGCTTCGATATTGCGGCACGCAGGACGACTTGCCGGTGCGGCTGTTCCGGCGCGGTTCGGCCCGATGGACCGGCGGTGTCCACGAGGTTCTCCGCGTCCGCGGCCGGACCGGGCGGTTGGACGCCTGGCTTGAGCACACGACGATGCCCACCCTGGCAAACTTCCTTGTGAAGATGCACTGCTACACGCGGCTGGAAGCGCAGGCATTAGCGGCATCCGGCCGCCGCCCGGCGTGGCACGACACGTGGCTGGCGCCGCCGTATGAGTGCTTGCGGCGCCTGGTTTACAAACAGGGTCTTTTGGACGGCCCGGCGGGCTGGGCGTTCTGCCTGCTGAGCGGGTTGTCCAGGTGGGTGCTGGCTCGCGAACACCGCAGAATCTCCGCTGCGAGCGTTGACAAAGCAAGCGAGTGGAGCAGTCGCGAATCTTGCGTAGGACAGGGTTGCAACCTGTCCCAAGCCCCGGACAGGTTACAAACCTGTCCTACAACGGCGGACGGCACACAGAGTGTGCCTGCTACTTTTGGCGACGGTTTTTCAGGATAAGGCATTTCCATGAAGCAACTCCCTCTGCTGCCGCTGGTTCTCGACGGCGTCCCCCCGGGGCTGGTCCAGGCCCTGGTGCAGGAGGGTGTGCCGGTCCGCGAGCGCGACGAGAATCACTCGGCGGGCCGGTTCGTGCTGTTCGATTCGCGCTGCGGGCCTTGCGAGGCGGTCGTCAAGGGCCAGACGGCGATCGATATCGATCCGCTTCGAGAGGGATTCAACAGCGATCCGTTCGACGCACTGCTCGACACGCGTTCCGCCCGCCATTACTTTGACATCTTCGGGTTGCCGGTCGCCGAAGAAGTCGCGTGTGTCGATCGCCGGCGGGTCCGGCGGCGCATCCTTTACAGACTCCGCGCGGAGATCGAAAAGGCCGGCGGGATCTGGCTTTGCCTCGCGGCGTATCCCTTTCCGTATCGCAGCGCGCTGAACTTCCGGATCGACTACGACGAGTACGACAACAAAGACTTCGAGAGCACGCTCAACGCCGTTGCCGGCAACGAACACGCCACGAGCCACTTCGTCAACGCGGCGGCGTACCTGCCGCACAAGGTGGCCCTGGAAAGGTTCTGCGGGCTCGACGTCGGTTCCCACGGATTCCGTCACCACACCTATCGAACCCGCCAAGAGAACCTGGACAACATCCGGCGGGGGATCGACTTGCTTCGGGCGTGCGGGATCGAACCTTCCGGCTTTGTCGCCCCGGGCGGCCGGTTCAATCGCGGTCTGCTCCTGGCAATGAGATCGTTAAAAATCACCCACAGTTCGGAGTTCGGACTCGCCTACGACGACCTCCCGTTCTTCCCGCAAGGCAGCAACGTCCTACAAATCCCCATCCACCCGGTCTGCCTCGGCATCTTCCTGGAGACCGTGCAGGGCGAAAACGGGCGACGCGCGGCAGCCACCCAACAGGCCGTTCGCGCGGCCGTCGAACACTTCTGCCAGACCGCCCGGGCCAAGTACCGGGCGGGCGAGCCGGTTTTCCTCTATGGACATCCGACCGGTCGCTTGGGACGTTATCCTCAAGTCCTTCGAGCGGTGTTCGAGGAGGCCGAAAGCTTCGCAGCCGTCTGGAAGACCACGCTCAGCGAATTTGCCCGGTGGTGGCGGTTGCGAAGCCGCGTGCGCATCAGAGTGATCGAGTGCGGCGGGCAGTTCGTCGTCCGGGCGGTACACCAGCCGAAGACGTATCAACCGGCCGTCGAATACTGGCGGGGCCGGCACGTCGCTCGCATGCCCCTTGCCGGCCGCGAAGTCCGCTTCGCGCCGGCCGCCTTGGCCTATGAACGCCCCACGCCCAACCCCGGCATCCGCGCCGTGCGCGACCAGCGCCCGAAAAGACTCCGCGAGCAGATTCTGCGGATGGTCGATTGGGAAAAGGAAACGCCGGTCGAGGAAATCGCCGCGAGCAATCTGCGGAATCTGGCAAAACGCACGCTCCGAAGATGGCGGGCGTGAAGGAAGGTGGGAGCGGGAGAGCAGGAGAACAGGGGAGCAGGGGAACCTGCGGTTGTAAAGCTGTGACTTGGGGGCTACCGGGTCGCTTGCGTTGCAAAAGAATGCCAATCTTGCGACATGCTTGACTAATGCACCCGCTGGCCCGGTTTCGCACCCTCGTCCGGGTAGAGGAGAAAGATGTCGCTATCGCCGGGGCCGGCGGCGAGGATCATCCCTTCGCTTAGGCCGAACTTCATTTTCCGTGAGGCGAGGTTCGCCGCGCAGACGACCAGCCGGCCAATCAGGTCTTCGGGCCGGTAAACGCCCTTGATCCCGGCGAAGACGGTCCGCGTTTCGTTGCCGCCGAGACTCAGGACGAGCTTGATGAGCTTCTTGGCCTTCGGTACGTCCTCGGCAGCCACGACGCGTGCGACGCGGAGATCGACCTTCAGGAAGTCGTCGAAGCTGCACGTTGGGGCGAGCGGTTCGGCCTTGAGGGTCTCGTCGCTGTCGTGGAACGCGGCGGCCGATTCGGCCGGCTCCTCCTCCTTGCTTTCAGCGATCATGGCGTCGACCTTCTTCCGATCGACCCGCCGCATCATGTGTTCGAAATTCTCGACAGCGACCTCCAGGAGCGGCGTCTTCGATTCGTCCCAGTGCCGGATCGGCTTGTTCAACAGTTTGCCCGTCTGTTCGGCCAGGCGCGGCAGAACGGGCGCAAGGTAGATCGCCAGTTGCCGGAACAGGTTCAACCCGATCGTGCAAACGTCGCGGAGTTCGTCCGCCTTGTCGGGGTCCTTGGCGAGCTTCCACGGCGCGTGGTCCTCGACGAATTTGTTGGCGCGGTCGGAGATCGCGAGTATCTGGCGCATGGCCTTGGCGTAGTCGCAGCTTTCGTACGCCTCGGCGATTTTATCACCCTCTTTGGCCGCTTGCTCGAACAGCCCGCCGTCGTCGGGGTATACTTCCGCGAGCCCGGTCTTCGCGGCGAATTTCGCGGTCCGGCTGCCGAGATTCACGACGTTGCCCACCATGTCGGAGTTGACCTTGTCGACGAACTCCGCAAGGTTCAGATCGAGGTCCTCAACCCGCGCGTTCAACTTCGAGGCATAATAGTAGCGCAGGTACGCCGGATCGAGATGCTTCAGGTAGGTCGACGCCTGGATGAACGTGCCTTTGGTTTTCGCCATCTTCTCACCGTCGACGGTCAGGAAGCCGTGGATCTGGATCCTCCTCGGCAGCTCAAACCGCGAGGTCTCGAGCATCGCCGGCCAGAACAACGTGTGGAAGTAGGTGATGTCCTTGCCGATGAAGTGGTGGATTTCGGTTGCCTCGCTCGCCCACCAGTCGTCAAAATTCTCGCCGTGCTCCTTGCACCACGCCATGGTCGACGCCATGTAGCCGATCGGGGCGTCGAACCAGACGTACCAGTAATTGTCCGGGCTGTCGGGGATCCGGAACCCGAAATACGGTGCCGGCCGCGAAACGTCCCAGTCGCGCAGCGGCTCGTGGAGAAAGTGGCCCTTGAGGTAATTGGCGATCTCCGGCTGCAAATGCTCGCCGCCTTGCGTCCAGCCGTCAAGGAAATCGTGCAGCTTCTCGATGTTGATGAACAGGTGGTCGGCGGTGCGGACCTCCGGTTTCGTGCCGGACAGCGTGCTCACCGGGTCGATCAGCTCGACGGGGCTGTAGTGGGCGCCGCATTCGCAACTGTCGCCGTACTGGTCCCTTTTGCCGCATTTCGGGCAGGTCCCCTTGACGTACCGGTCCGCCAGAAAGGTATCGGCCTCGGTGTCGTAAAGCTGCGTTACCGCTTGTTCGCTAACCAGGCCCGCCTCGCGGATCGACTGCCAGATCTCCTCGCACAACTCGCGGTTTTCCGGGCTGTGGGTGCTGCCGTAGTTGTCGAACTCGATATCGAAGCCCGCGAAGTCCGCGACGTGGGCCTTCTGCATCTTGGCGATCAGCTCCTCCTCGCCGATTCCCTCCTGCTTCGCCCGGATCATGATGGCGGTGCCGTGGGTGTCGTCGGCGCAGATATAGATGCACCGGTTCCCGCGCAGCTTCTGGAACCGCACCCAGATGTCGGTCTGGAGGTATTCCACCAGATGGCCGATGTGGATGTGGCCATTGGCGTAGGGCAGGGCGCTGGTGACGAGGATTTGTCGCATGGCGGCCGTTTCTCCGCGGTGGTGTCTATGATTTCTGGCGAAAGCAAACGCCCTATTGTAACGAAGGGTTGTGGGGACGGGGAGAGGGAAATCGACTTCCCCCGCCTGTTGGGGGTTGTGTTCCCCAGGATTTCAGCGACAATCAAGGATGTGCATGATTTCCTGCCCTCCCATTGCGAGAGAAGAAATGGAACTGAAGTCGATTAACTACTCTCAGTATGATGGTGAGCTAGACGAATGGCGATTGGAGGGCCTGGAACTTGGCCGAGTCAACTTGCTGGTCAGCAGCAATGCCGTCGGCAAGACCAGGACACTCAACGTTATTAACGGTCTGGCGGCTCTCCTGTCAGGCAGAGTCAAGCTCCGTTTTCGGAGCGGAAACTACGACACAAGGCTTGAACATGACGGAAAGGTGTTCCAATATGTCTTAGAGTACCGCGACGCACAGGTGGTTCGCGAGGAATTCCGTCGCAATAAAACTGAAGTCTTGCTCCAGCGCGGGGAGGGAGGTGCTGGGAAAATCTTTGCGGAGAAGATCGGCGGTCTGATGGAATTCCAGACTCCGGAGGATGAGTTGGCGGCCGTAGCACGCCGGGACACAGTTCAACACTCGTTTCTCGATCCGCTGACACAGTGGGCAAATTCCACTTATCATTATGCTTTCGGGTCCGATATGGGCAAGAATCGCTTTGCGGCAATAACAGGGAGCGAAAAGGGCGAATTTGACCCGCACAATACAGAGGCAGTAGTCGTCATCTTCAAAAAGGGGCAAGAAGACTTCGGGGATCGGTTCGAGAAAGCTATCAGGCAGGATATGGAGTCAATCGGCTACTGTCTGGATCACGTGAATACCGATATGCCGTCGTCCGTCACTATCAGAACGCCGCTGGGGGCCGAAGTCGTTGGTTTGTATGCCAAGGAGACCGATCTGAAAGGGGAAACAGATCAGCACAATATGTCGCAAGGCATGTTTCGGGCGTTTTCGATCATCATCCAGTTGAACTACCTGTTGATGGGCAGCAAGCCGAGTTGCATCCTGATCGACGATATTGGAGAGGGACTCGACTTCGAACGATCCTGCGCGCTCATCGAATTGCTCATAGAAAAAGTTGAAGGGGCGCCGGTCCAACTTGTGATGGCAACCAACGATCGTTTTGTCATGAACAAAGTCCCGCTGGAAGTCTGGTCGGTATTGCAGCGCGAGCCGGGCGTGTGCCGCGTCCGCAACTATGCCAATTCCAAAGATCTCTTCGACGAGTTCAAATTCACCGGCATGAACAACTTCGACTTCTTCGCCTGCGACTACCTCAACCGGGAACATCAGGTGAATGAATAAGCTTGCCGTCTTCGTTGAAGGCCAAACCGAACAGGTGTTCGTCGAGAGACTCTTGCGCGAAATCGCGGGCAACAAAGAGATCGAAATCAAGGATTGCAGACCAACCGGCCGTCGGAAAGGCAAACCCACGCACCTGCATATTGAGGCTTCTACCGCAGATTCACGCAACAAGTTCTTCGTTCTGATTGTCGATTGCGGTGGTGACGAGCGTGTCAAGTCGCTGATTCGAGACAACTACGACAGCCTTGTGAAAAAGGGGTACCAGGCCATCATCGGAATCAGGGACGTCTTCCCTGAGCAGCGGGCAAACATTCCCAAACTGCGGGCGGGATTGCACTACAGGATGAAAACGGTCCCCATCCAGGTCGAGTTCATCCTCGCGGTGATGGAAATCGAGGCATGGTTCATCGCCGAATACACCCATTTCCGGCGTCTGAGTAACCGGTTGACCGTCGAGCGGATCCAATCAGAAATCGGGTTCGATCCAAGCACCGACGATATTGAGTTGAGAGATCATCCGTCCGAGGATATCCGCAACATTTATCAGCTTGCCGGCTTCGCGTACAACAAGAGCAAGACGAACGTGCAACGAACGGTTGGTCTGCTGGACTATGCGAATATCTACGTGGAACTGGGCCAGAAGATCAACGACCTGAACTGCTTGCTGGAACAGATCGACGCGTTTTTGTCGAACGGTTAGTACAACGCGTGTGACGTTGTACTTTCTTACTGCCGGACCGCAAGCGGTTCTCGTTTCGCCCGGATGCAAAGCAGCACCAGCAACGCCAGCGGCACCAACATGTCGGTCCAGAAGATCACTCCGGCGTTGTTGGGGGCGAAGTTGTGGGCAACGATCATCTGGCGGGCGTGACCGAACGCCGCGCCGAAGCCGAAACACGAAATGCCGATTACCGTTGCCGCCTGAAAACCGCGGCTCCGCCACGGGCAAAGAACGCCCAGCACCCCGAACCCGAGGTTGGCCACCGCGACCTCGAACTGGAACGGGCTGGTCTTCCAGCCGATGCTTTCGGCAACCCGTTGGGCGAAGAACGCGTGCCCGACGAATCCCCAAAGCGATCCAAGCCCCACCGAACAGAACAGCAGCCAGCGAAGCAGACTGTCGGTCGGCGTTCTGCCGGAAAGTCGGGTATCGGCCGCGGCCGTCAAAACGGCCAGGGCCAACAGGATAGCGGGAAAGTAAGTCATCATTTCCTCCTCCAGCGTTTTTCCACCAGCGGCTGCAGCCTTCTCTTCTAGTCGACATCACTCCATTCTACTCTTTGTCGCCGTTGGCAGATACACTAAGATGGATGGAGACGCCAACCGGTCGTACCCAGCAGAGCGTAAGCCATGTCGGCAAAACGGAAAATACCTGCGTTCGGGCCTGCCGGACCATTCATCCGGCAGATGCAAACGGCCGCCAGGTCCTGGACGCGCCACAACAGCAACATGATGTCGGCGGCGCTGGCCTATTATGCCACGTGCTCGCTCTTCCCGGCGGTTCTGCTGCTAATTTCGATTCTTGCGGTCGCGCATCGCCTGTCGTCCGGCGTTCAAGATGCCCAACAACAGTTGCTTACCATCGTTGCCGGCCAGACCTCGGCGGCCGTGGCCGACCATTTGCACAACGCGCTCGATGCCCTCCACTCCGGGGCTTCGGTGAGCGGGCCGCTCGGGGGGGTGCTCTTGGCCATCATGGCAATGGGGGTTTTCGCGAATATTGAAAACGCATGCGATCGCATCTTCGGCACCGAAGGCCCCGCGGAACACGGAATCTGGCCGGCGATCAGTCTCGCCTTGTTTCGCCGGCTTCGGGCGTTCCTGATGTTGATGTGCGTCGGGTCCTTCGTGATCTTGCTGCTCGTCGGCGGGCTCGTCTCGTCGGCGCTTTACCGCTACGCCGACGGCTTGGAAGCCGGCTACTTCTGGAAGTTGTTTCAAATTTCCGTAACCATCCTGCTCAACTGGCTCCTGTTCACACTCCTCTACAAGTTCCTCCCGCGCGTGCCGATCCGATGGCGCGACGCGCTGAAGGGCGGCGCTCTGATGACCCTGTTATGGGAAGTCAGCCGGCACGTGCTGGCCTTCGTGCTGTTGAGCAAGAAGTACTCGGCCTACGGGGTCGTCGGTTCGCTCCTGGCGTTGATCCTCTGGCTCTACGTCTCCAACGCGATTTTGCTCTTCGCTGCGGAATACGTCCGCGTGCTCCGCGACGAGCGCGGGACGAAGCCCGGGCAAGTCCACGAGGAGATCGCTCGAAAATAGCTTCGGCGAGCACGGACGTCACACGTTATAAACCCGCTTGCCGGACTTTTCCCGGTCACGTTTCGCACTCGCGTTATGGGGGGGTTGTGTAGTACAATAGAATCATTGCCATTGGCGATTCCCATGGCACTGCCGCTCCCCGAAAGTCCCCGCATGACCGACTACCAATCCTTCGCCGGCGAAATCAAGCGGCTCGACCGCTCGCTGACCGATCTGGAACCGGTCGCGGCCCGTGTCGGCGTCGCCGCGCCGCAAGGCCGGGAGTGGTTCGACCTGCTGCAGAACAAGCTGCTGCCGCAGGTCGATACGGATCCGCTTCTGGTCGTGGGCATCGTCGGCGGAACGAACATCGGAAAGTCGGTCATCTTCAATCACCTTGCCGGCGAGGTGGCCAGCACGGCCAGCCCGTTGGCCGCCGGCACGAAACATCCCATCTGCCTGGTCCCGCCGGGCGTCGACGACCCCGCCGTGCTCGGCCGGCTCTTCGAGCAGTTCGAGCTGCGGCCGTGGACGACCCCCGACGATCCGCTCGGCGACTCGCCCGAGGACCGGCTCTTCTGGCGCGCCAGCGAGCGGATGCCGCCGCGGCTGCTGTTGCTCGATGCCCCCGACGTCGATTCCGACGTCGAGGTCAACTGGGAGCGTGCCCGGGCGATCCGCCAGGCGGCCGACGTCCTGCTCGCCGTCCTGACGCAACAGAAATACAACGACGCCGCGGTAAAGCAGTTCTTCCGCGCCGCCGTCGAGGCCGACAAGCCGATCGTCGTGCTGTTCAATCAGGTGGACCTCTATGCCGACCGCGAGTTCTGGCCGCAGTGGCTGGCGACTTTCCGCACAGCGACCGGCGCGGAGCCGGAATTGGTCTACGTGATTCCTTACGACCGCGAAGCGGTCAAGGAGCTTGCGTTGCCGTTCTACTCGGTGGGGCCCGACGGCCGCGAACTGCCAAAGGAGGGGACCAGCCTGCGCGACGAGATGGCCTCGCTGCACTTCGACGCGATCAAGATCCGCACGTTTCGCGGGGCCCTTTCGCGCGTGCTTGACGACGAACGGGGCCTCGGCGAATACCTCGGATCGATCCGCCGCGCGGCCGGTGAGTTCTCCGCCGCCGCCGGGGCACTTTCCGCCACCGAAATGGCACGCGTCGCATGGCCGTCGCTCCCCGCCGGCGTGCTCGTCGACGAAATCCGCCAGTGGTGGAACACCGGACGCGCCGAGTGGTCCCGACGCATCCACGGCTTCTACCGCAAGCTTGGCCAAGGCGTCACCTGGCCGGTCCGCGCCGCCTGGGGAGCCATGACCGGACCCCGGGCCGATCCCCTGACACTGTTCCAACACCAGGAGCGCGAGGCCATCGTGCTGGCGGTCCAGAAAATGCTCGACGAACTCGACCGGCTTGCCCGGGTTGGCAACGAAACCCTGCGACCGCGGCTGATGCGGCTCCTCGGCGGCCGGGCACGCGAGTCCCTCCTGGAACACGTCCAACAAGCCCACGAACGGCTCCCCGCCGTCGACGACGACTACCGGACGTTTCTGCAATCGGAATTGGACGCGTGGCGGGCAGGGAATCCGCGCGTGGTCCGCTTTCTCCAGTCGCTCGACCACGCCGCGGCCATCGCCCGTCCCGCCATCACCATCTCGCTGGCCGTCAGCGGGTTTGTCCTGGCGGGCGATCTGGTGGGCCAGGCCGCCGTCCAGGTCGCCGGCGACACGGCGGGCCAAATCGCCACCGAAGCCGCCATCGCCGGGGGAATCACCGGCGGCGGGGAGGCCGCACTGAGCACCGCCGGGGAAGGCATCCAGCAGGCCGCCGCAAGACTCTTCACCCGCCTCCAGTCCGGCTACGCAAAAAAACGCGCCGACTGGCTCGCCGGTTGGCTCGAAGACGAACTCCTCGGCGGACTCCTGTCCGACCTCCGCTCCGGGGCAAAGGTCTCCGAGTGCGAAGCGTTCCGCGCGGTCGAACAGGCCGCCCGGACACTGACGTTGGGATGAAAAGATGACTGATGAAAACCCGTTCAAGTCGCCCGAGACCGGCGGACGCGAAACGCCGCAACGCCGCGAAAGCCAACGTCGGTGGCGGTGGAGAGTCGCGCTGATCACGAACCTCTTTTTTGCGAGCCTGATGGTTTTCGTGGGCGTGATGATGCTGGCCGGCTCGCTGTCGGTTGCCGACGGCCGTCCGTGGGCCTCGATCGGGGCCTTCTTGATCCTCGCGGCAATCGGATACGTCGTCATGTTCCTTTTCGGACCCAATCGCTATCGGAAGTAGTGGATGGTGGATAGGGCGTGATGTTTGAACAAAAGCCCCGGCATTGCATGCCGGGGGTCGCGTTCCCGGATGATTGACGATCGGTTCGGCACTCTGCAAAATCACGCGAGAATTTCTGCGGACTCCGCGCCTCTGCGTGAGATCCCCCGCCGGGAGACACCGTTTGCAACCCGCCTCCGCTTTTGCTACCATGATCGGATCGCGAGATTGCCCACTCTACTTTGACGGAGGAACCCCCAATGAGAACCCAACTCACGATCGTTCTTGTCTTGCTCGTATTTTCCGTGCTGGCCATCTCCGGCACTCCGGCGGCGGCCAAAGACGCCCCGCGGCCGAATATTATTTTGATTATGTCGGACGACATGGGCTACAGCGACATCGGCTGCTACGGCAGCGACGTCGATACGCCGGTGCTCGACGGGCTGGCGAAGGACGGGCTGCGGTTTACGCAGTTTTATAATACGGCCCGCTGCTGCCCCACCCGGGCGTCGCTCATGACCGGGCTCTACATGCACCAGGCGGGCGTGGGACACATGATGAACGACCGCGGCCAGGACGGCTACCGCGGCAACCTGAACAAGCGGTGCGTCACCATCGCCGAGGCCCTGAAGCCGGCCGGGTACGCCACCTACATGGCCGGCAAATGGCACGTCACCAAGGAGACCCGCCCGGACGGCCCGAAGTTCAACTGGCCCTTGCAGCGCGGCTACGACCGGTTCTACGGCACGATCCACGGCGCCGGCAGCTTCTACGACCCGAACACGCTGACCCGCGACAACACGATGATCTCGCCCTACGCCGATCCCGAGTACAAACCCAAGACGTTTTACTACACCGACGCGATCAACGACCACGTGGTCCGCTACATCGCCGAGCATAAAGACCGGGCGGGCAAGAAGCCGTTCTTCATCTACGTCGCCCACACGGCCGCCCATTGGCCCATGCACGCGCTGCCCGAAGACATCGCCAAGTACAAAGGCAAGTTCGACGAGGGCTACCGAGCGATCCGCGAGAAGCGGTTCAAGCGGATGAAGGAACTCGGCGTGATCGAGGACCATTGGAAGCTGTCGCCGCAGGCCGAGCAGTGGGCCAACGTGCCCGACGAAAACAAGGAGTGGGAGGCACGCTGCATGGAGGTCTACGCCGCGATGATCGACCGCATGGACCAGGGCATCGGGCGGATCGTCGCCGAACTGAAGAAGCAGGGCATGCTCGACAACACGCTGATCTTCTTCTTGCAGGACAACGGCGGATGTGCCGAGGGGATGGGCCGCCGCGGCGGCGATCGCAAGCGGGCCGACAAGCCGAGCCTCCCGCCGATGGACCCGGCCGCCTTGCAGACGGGCATGATCCCGCGCCAGACCCGCGACGGCTGGCCGGTGTTGCAGGGTACCGGCGTCATGCCCGGTCCGGCCGATACGTATCACGGCTACGGCCGCGGCTGGGCCAATGTGTCGAACACCCCGTTCCGCGAGTACAAGCACTGGGTCCATGAAGGCGGCATCTCGACGCCGCTGATCGCCCATTGGCCCGCCGGCATCAAGCGCCGCGGCGAGTTGGAACACCAGCCGAGCCACCTGATCGACATCATGGCCACGTGCGTCGACCTGGCCGGGGCCGAGTATCCCAAGAAGGTCGGCGACAACGAGATCCAGCCGATGGAAGGCACGAGCCTCGACCCGGCCTTCAAGGGCAAAAAACTCGACCGCAAGGGGGCGATCTACTGGGAGCACGAAGGCAACCGGGCCGTCCGACTCGGCAAGTGGAAGCTCGTGGCCAAGGGCCGCACCGGGCCGTGGGAACTCTACGACATGGAAGCCGATCGCTCGGAAATGAACAACCTCGCCGAAAAGCAGCCTGACCGCGTCAAGGAAATGTCCGACCTATGGACCGCCTGGGCCCAGCGCGCCAACGTCCTGCCGTGGCCCGGCAGCCGCAAGCCGAAGAAAAAGCCCGCCAAGAAGCCCGATGCAAAGAAGGACAAGAAGTAGTCGCCTCGACCATCCAGGTTTCCGGGAGAAATCCGCCCCGAACGCTTGTTAGTGCCGCCAAATTGAGTTATCCTATATAGTGCTTGGGGCTGATTTCCGCAAATAGTGGAATGGGAACATGATTCGAGCATACGACGAAATTGTCGAGTTCATTGCGGGCGGCACTACGCCCGACTCCGTTGCACAATTCGAACCTTCCCAGCAGACCAAGGACTACGTCGCGGACCTGATCCACAAGGAGAAGACGACCGGCTTGACGCCGGAGGAATCGTCCGAACTCGATCACTTCATGAAACTTGAACATCTTATGCGGCTCGCTAAGGCCCGTGCTCGGACGCTCTGCTCACAATGACAACCTACGTTGCTGCCGACCTGCGCCGACTCGTCGAATTGCGGGCAAATCATCTGTGCGAATACTGTCTGATCCACGCAGATGACACGTATCTCGGATGCCAGGTCGATCACGTCATCGCGGAGAAACATGGCGGTGCAACCGACGCCGACAATCTGAGCTACGCTTGTACGTTCTGCAATCGCTCCAAGGAACGGAAATCGGGTCCATCGCGCCGAGCACCGGTGAATTCACGCGGTTCTTCAATCCGCGCACGGACCGGTGGGCGGATCATTTTACCTTGAATGGGGTCGCGATCGAACCTCGCACACCCGTTGGCGAAACAACAGCAAGAATACTCGGCTTCAATGAACCTGAACGTATTCTGGAGCGTGAGGCGATTCGGAACATCGGAAGGTATCCACCCAAAGAAGCGATAGAACGCCTGACCGAAAGCGATACATAGCTGGGGTCGTTCGCCCGACTACACAGTACTTAGGCTAAGCAGTGTAACAGATCGGGCGAGCACTGTACTACTAACCTCAAACATCGTTAAAAACTTCACAAAGGTTTCAGTAGTGTTGACGTAACTTCATTTCGGACAATGAGTTACGACTGCGATTGTAAGTGGAGCTTTGGTTGCGGCCAGGGCCGCGCTGGGAAGTGTGAGATATCTCCAGACTTCATCAAGATTCAGGCAGAAGCGGCCCGTCTGGACGTTCTCGATCGGCACGTGACACGGCAAGCCAGGGACACAAACTCGGCCATCGTTTTGGTATTCCAATCGGCGCTAAGATGGGGTGCAAAACGCTAGGCTTTGTTTTGAAACTGGTATTGTCCGATTTCACGGTTTCGGGCATCATTCGCGTCTTTCCGGTTACAAGGAGGCGAAACGATGCCGCGACATGGATTTTGTCCGACGAAGAATGGGCTGTCATCGAGGACCTGTTTCCCCCACCGAAGCGCACTGGCCGTCCGCCAATGCCAGCCCGGTAGGCCTTCGACGGGGTCTGCTGGATATTGCGGTCGGGCGCCCCGTGGCGCGACTTGCCCGAGGAACTGGGACCCTGGGAGACCGTGTATGCGCATTTCAATCGCTGGTCATCGGACGGCACGT
>Ga0180432_10001491_pt1 | contig 36871 bp, 52 predicted proteins | sample SS_ome_10_FD_132414 | JGI IMG/M metagenome (GOLD analysis project Ga0180432, IMG submission 132414) | Hypersaline lake sediment archaeal communities from the Salton Sea, California, USA - SS_1_MS_2 metaG | ecosystem: Environmental > Aquatic > Non-marine Saline and Alkaline > Hypersaline >... | reverse complement strand
TTGATTAAAAGCTTGACCACCTCCAGATGTCCAAATTCCGCAGCAAATCGCAAAGAATAATCATTATCTACGTGAATATCTGCGCCATTGTCGAGTAAAATCTTGACCACCTCCAGATGTCCAGATTCCGCAGCAAATCGCAAAGAATAATCATTATCTGCGTGAATATCTACGCCATGTTTTAGTAGAATCTTGACTAGTTCCAGATGTCCATTTTCCGCAGCCCTGCGCAAAGCGTAATCATTTGATTTGTTCATAAAATTTCCTCAATAATTAATCAAAAGTTTAACTATCTCTTTATGTCCATTTTTAGATGCACGAATCAATTCTTTATCATCGTTTATTTATATACTACCAAATTTTAGTTATTTTGTCAAGACAACTTAATCAATTTAGCTTGCGGTTTCTATTATTATTTATAATCTCTTCTGCTGTTTGCATAAACATGCGCACCTCAAATCTTATTTTTTTAAGAGCATTAATTTTTTCGAGTGTTTTTTTGCCATCGAAAAATGTAATGCTATTTTTGCTCTCATGAAATAAAATCGCAGAAGTTAATACATTTTCTATGTCTTTTAGCTTGTTATAAACCTTTTCAACATTTTTCATTTTCCACATGCCTTTGTTCTCACTTGAAAAGAAATGCTATACTACTAAAATTTAATTAACTTGTCAAGCATTGTGTTTGATTAAAAACTAATTGACTTTTGGTTATATTGGTATATAATATAATTTTAATTAAAAAGAGCAAAGATATGAACACTATCGCAAAAAAATTTAGGAATTTCGTACGCTTAAATGGGATTAATGGTAAAATTGCTGCTGAAATTTTAAATGTTAACACGACATATTTCTACCAGAAAATGAGCGGAGCAGCGAAGGTGATGGAAAGCGACTTAAAGAATCTGCGAGCAGGGTACAAAAAGTACCTGCGAGAAAAGATTAGAGAAATTGACGAATGGGATTAATGCTGTTGAAATCACTTGTTTAATACTGTATATTGAAATCACACACAGTACGAAAGGCTGCAGATTGTAGACCGAGCGAAAGCTTACATATGCAAAATGCTTGTGGTTAGGCTGTGGGTGCGACAAAATTTACAAAGGCTGTGGTAAGCCCAAGTGTGTAAGTAGAGCTCATGACTGGCGAAGGGTAGCGTTTATGCACGCAATTACCACACCCGCGTCAGTCATGAGCTTTTTTATTTGGCAAGATAATTATGAAAAATACTTATAATCCTTATAAACTTTTCGTTGGGGCATTCGTTCCTAATTGGCTACTGTGCCGAAGAGAGATTAGTCAGGGGGCAAAGCTTTGTTTCGCAAAACTAGCTCAATATGCGGGCAAGAGCGGTGAGTCTTATCCTCTGCTTGAAACGGTCGCAAAAGACTTGGGCGTGTCTCGTAGGCAGGTTTGCACATATATTAAACAACTCGAAAAACACAAATTGATCATCAGCAAGCAGAACGGCCTAGGAAAATCAAACGCTTATGAGTTTATAAAGCACAAGTGGTTCACATCAGGAAGTGAAGAATACTGCACTTCAAGGGTGAAGAATACTGCACTTCAGGAAGTGAAGAATACTGCACTTCATACATATAATGAAGAGAATCATTTAAGAGAATCAAATAAAGAGAATAACCCTGATGTGAAGTGTGCGAAAAGTATAAAGGAAATTTTCGACTACTGGCGCAGAGAATTAGACCACAAAAAAGCAAAACTGGATAAAAAAAGAGCAAATCTAATCAGGCGCGCACTGAAAGCGGGCTATACAACAGATGAGCTAAAAAATGCTATATCCGGCTGTAAAAAGTCTGCGTGGCACATGGGGCAAAATGAGAACAAAACTGTATATGACGATATAAGCCTCATATTGAGGGACTCAGCGCACGTTGAGAAATTTATAGGGTTTCATACAGGTAAGGGTAAGAAAGTCGCGTGGTACGAAGATTTGGAGGCTACAGTGGCAAGACTGAATGAGGATATTAGGAATGATGAGTTAAAGATGAGATTAGGAATGAAATGAGGATGTTAGGAATGATGAGGGCAAAAAATGATTGACAAAAAAATAGTTAATTTGCTAACAAAAATTGGTTGCATTTGGCAGCCGCAATTTTCTGATGTGCAGTTAAAAAACATTTCTGTTTTCTGGCAGCGAAAGCTGTTGAGATATACAGATGAAGTTATTGTTGAAGCATTAGATGCTTTAGCAGAAACTTTTCACAGAAAGCCGACACTTGCTGATTTTGTAGAGCGATGTAAAGATATAATCTCACGGCAAGCTCCAGCCCAAGTGTCTGTTTTTAAAAGTGATTTTATATCTAAGCATGTGTATCAAACTTTTATCGCTAAAAATTATGGAGCTGAAGCAGTTAAAGCAGTTGATTTAGCATATGCTGAATATTATAGAGCTATGCAAAATGGTACTCTTGAGATATATAGAAACTCTGTGTTAACACGTTTTTCTAAGTTGGCAAGAAAGCAATTTTCTTTGTAAAGAAGTGTGCGTAGATTACTGTTCCCGTTCTTATCTATCTTTTATCCACTCAGCATATTCATAAGCATCTGCCCAGTTTTCTTGACGTGTAAAAATGTTTGGCATGATTCTTTTATGCTTCCGCGACTCTGCACCCCGTGCGTTTATATCTGCCCCGTGCTCAATAAGAAGCATAGCCACTTTTGCGTTCCCATTCCTAATTGCCCATCGCAAAGCGTAATCATTATCTGCATGAACATCTGCTCCATGCTCTAATAAAATCTTGACCACTTCCAGATGTCCAGAGTCCGCAGCAAATCGCAAAGCGGAATAATCTTTTGCATGCACATCTGCGCCGTGCTCTAATAAAAGCTTGACAACACGCGTGTTCCCTGTCTCAGCTGACCACCGCAGAGCGGCATCATCTTTTGCGTGCACATCCGCTCCATGCTCTAATAAAATCTTGACAACATCGGAGTGTCCGTTTTGCGCAGCAATGCGCAAAGCGTAATCATTGTATTTGTGAACATCTGCGCCACGTGCTAGCAGAAATTTTAAATATTTCAGTTGTCCGCTTTTAGCTCCGCTGCACAACGCAGAATTAATTTGTACATCTTTTTCTCTTTTTTCCATATTTTTTTTACTTACCAGTTAAAATTTTCATCGTAAATTTCGCTTTCCAGTTCAAAATTAAAGTCTTCATTAAAGTCTTCTACAGTTTTTTCTATCGACTCGTCTAAAATGTCGAGCTCTTCGCCTAACGAAATGATTTGCATAATATTTAGTCCTCTTTTTTAATATTGATAAAATTTTACTCAGTAGCGGGCAGGAGTCGAACCTGCGACCTTTGGGTTATGAGCCCAACCACTACTACGCTCAGGGCTCCCTCATTAAAATTTAGTAAGTAATATGCGCTCAAGCACGTTATCATCCCATCCAGCCATCTTTCTTAAACGTTTCATAGTCATTTTTTTTGAGCGATGAGGCTGTAGCATATTTATTACGGCATGACGCATAATTGCCATATTTTCTGGGGCATTACCGTTTCTGATGCGATTATCATCTTCTCTAAAAGTTACGTCTAACACCCAATGCAAACAATTCTCCACACCCCAATGGCTCCTGATAGCCTGTGCTGCAGCAACAGCATTTGCGGGTAAACTGGAAATATAATATCGAGTTTCCGATTCCACTAAATCGCCTAGCTCTCTTACACTTTCAATCATAATGATACTGCGTAATCCTGCCCATTTATCTAGTGAATCTAGCCAAGCAATATCTTCGGTGATCCTGCAACTTCTACTTTCAAAGCGACCATGCCCTTTATCAATATCACAGCAATAATCATGTGCCAGTTTTTTAAATCCACTTTGTTTGTGCGTCTGAAAAAACAACTCAACGTCTTCACGCAATGCTCCTTGGTTACCTTTTAACCCAAAAACATAGTCACATTCTTTGTCCGTTATCTTTTTCGCTATTTTTGTTTGGCAGCCCATTGCATCAATGGTTACAATAGCTCCAGATATATCAAGTAAATCAAGCAACTTAGGAATGGCAGTAATTTCATTCGATTTATCAGTTACCTTCTCTTGTCCTAGCACTAATCTTGCGTTGCTGACAAAAGCACTTACCATATGTATAGCTGGTTTGTCATTAGCTTTATCGTAACTTCTTCTTAATCTTTTTCCATCTATGGAAACAATATCTGGTCTAGTTTTTTGCAGGTTTTTCACCCATTCTATAAAACATCTTTTAAATCCTTCTGGATCTAATGATCGAAAAAAACGTCTTAATGTGTCATCGCTAGGCGTACCGTACTCAAATGGACGATACCTCCTTAAAAATTTCAATTTCTGTTTTCCAAATTCCTCCAAATCAGCCCAACCTTCGCAACCACAAATTACCCCACATAACGTTAATAACAGTATTTCTTCCATCGGATATAGTTTCTTTCTATCTATCCGATGATCCTCCAGCGTACTAAAGTAATCCAAAAAATTTATATTCTCTTCCGATAACATCCTAATTCCTCCTTATTTGTTTAGAAAAATTAGTATGTTAATCGAATTCTAGTTAAATTGCTCAGCTTTAAATTTTAATGAGGGAGCCCTGCAGGGCAGCCTCATGAAAAATATTGTTGACACGCTAGAGACCGCATAAAACCTGGATCCGTGGAAGATTCCTTACTACGTGTCATTTATTAATAGCACGTAGTAATGCCACACAGGCAATACCGCATAAACAAAGGGCTTCAGGCAATGTGTTTGTTTATTTCATGAGGCTGCCCTGGGGAGCCCTGCTACTACGCTTTACCTTATTCGGTGATGTTTCCGTCTTCGTCGCACTCGTACCAAGTCCCCTCCCCGATCTGGTGGTCTTCCATCGATGCGATATCTGCTAAAGCGTCTTCTTTTTTCATCGGTACGCCGATGTCGCCGTCACCGTAGGTGATGTATGCGCTTTTTGAGGCTTTGATTTCGTCAAGCAGTTGTGCTACTGTTTTCATAGGGTAGTCCTCTTTTTAATAAGTTGATAAAATTTTACTCATTTTTTAAAGCATCACTGAAGTACTTAGCTTTATCTTCTTCGCTTACGCTTTCGCGCTCGCGCCTGCGCCTGTCGACAGTGTACAACTTTTATACAGGATAGATGCTTTCATCTTATATACAGTAAAAGCGCTGCACTCAAGAGCTTTTTTACTATGACTACATCTTACTAAAAAAAAGTTAGCCTGTCAAGCAAATATAAAAAAAAGATATAAAATAATTTAAAATAAAATATTATATTATTCAAAGGGTTATAATTAAAATTAAAAATATTTATATTTTTTTTAAAAAAAATATTATTTTTTATTTTTCTGTTGTTTGTTTACACTTGACAGGCATCTCTCTATATGATAGAGTCACACGCGCGCAAAAAAAAAGACGAGGAAAAAATGGCAGCAAAATCATATACAATTGAACAAAAAAAAGACAAAGTTACAGCGTGGGCAGAAAAAGTAGCAGCGACAGACGCCGGTATTACTTATATCTGTGATGAGCTTGAAGTATGTCCTGACTCTATCAGAAAGTGGGCTTCAAAAGATGCAGGGCTCAAAAAAATATATAGTCGCGCTCTCATCAAGAGGGCATGGCGATACGCAGATACAGCGAAAAAGATACTCGAAGATGCGCAGTGCTTTTATGTCGATGAAAAGACAGGCAGAAAAAAAGAGTGCAGCAGCCCGCTCAACAAAGCGAAGCACAGGGCTGACTTTCTTATGAGGCTCGCTTCTATCATAGCTCCGAGCGTCTTCAGCGACTACAGGCACGAGATAAAGGCTATACAAAAAGAGCTTAGCGAGCTAAAAGCGATGCTGCATATAAAAAAGATAGATAAGTAACAAAAAAAATATGTTTCACGTGAAACAAAAAGAGAGGAAAAAAAATGGTTAAAAAAGAAACAAAAAGCAAAGCAGGTAAAGTAAGCAAGCTAGAGCAGCACTACGAGCAAGTGAAAAAGACAAGCAAAGCAGGCGCAGGCGAGCGCTTCGCTGCTATGAAAAAAGTACTCGCAGCAAAAGGAGCAAAAAGCCCTGGCGGTCTTGCCGCATATATCGGACGTAAAAAGTATGGTAAAAAAAAGATGTCGCAGTGGTCAGCGCAAGGTCGTAAAAAAGATAAACCAAAAAATGATTAAAATTTTTGCAGGAAGACTTGCTAAAAAAAAACACAAATATCTTTTATTAAGATGCAAGTTTTTGCTGCTTCATCTTGTCTCTGGCTGTGCTTATCTTTTTGTAAAAAGCGGGGGCAAGAAGCATGTATGTATAAAACTTTTTGTTTTTTTTTCTGAAAGACTCGTCAAGACATACGACTTGCTAGTACAGAAGCTCGATGTCTTTTGGTCTGATGAAGTGTATAAGGCTTGGAAAACTGAGCATCCTGGCATGAAGTATAAAGACAAAAAGCTTAAAAAATACGCAACAATCCTATACTACAATCGCATACGCATAAGAGGCTAAATGCTTGGCTTTATCAGAGACGACATAACGACTTTTAAGCATGACTGCGCAACAGCATCTGTCCAAAATGTCACAATCGATGACACCAGCAACTCTATAATCTTCCACGGCAAAATGGATATAGAATACGCGCCAGAGCCTACACCAGCTTTACTACACAAAAGTGATGACCTAGTAAGACTGATAATGGGACCATATGGAAGTGGCAAAACATCGGCATCAATAGCGGAAGTCATACTCAGAGCGTCACGGATGCCCGCCTGCAAAGACGGAGTGAGGCGGTGCAGATGCGCAGTGATACGTAACACCTACGCAGAGCTTGAGACTACTACTTTAAACTCGTGGGATAACTGGACAAAAGACTACTTCGAGACAGTCTACAGGCACAAGAAACCGATTATTGAACTTATGCAAAAATTTAATGACGGACGTGGAGTTGTAGAGCTTAATTTAATGTTTCTTGCTTTAGATAGAGAAGAAGATTTAAAGAAAATAAAATCACTTGAAATAACTTTTGCTTTTGTGAACGAAGCGTCAGAAATTCCTTTCAGCTTAGTCTCTCATTTAATCGGACGCACAGGACGCTATCCTACCGAACAGCAGCTAACTATAAGCAAATTCTGGCACGGAGTTTTCATGGACACCAATCCGCCAGATACAGAACATGATATATATCAAATCTTTGAAGTAAAAAAACCTGATAAGTACAATATATTCAAGCAGCCGCCAGCTTTGCTTAAAACAGAAGACGGCAAATATGTAATCAATAAAGATGCTGAAAACATAAAGCATCATACGCAGGGAGCGGACTACTACTTAAACATGATAGAAGGAGCAACGCAGGAATTTATAAACGTCTATGCTATGGGAAAGTATGGAGTGGTCTTAAGTGGTAAGCCAGTATATCCGCAATACAATGACGATATGCACTCTGTAGATGAGATAAAGAAAGTTGATGGCGTTGCTGTTGTTATAGCTTGGGATTTTGGTTTGACGCCCGCTTGTTTAGTTTCTCAATTTGTTGGCAATCAGTTCCGTGTAATCAAAGAATTCACAACAGAGAGAATGGGAGTACGGGAGCTTGCCGAGACCTTAGTTTTACCGTTTCTGAATACAGAGTTTAATGGTCATCAGCTCGTCTCAACATGTGACCCGACGGGAAGCAAAGGCAGTGATACAGACACAATGAGTTGCATACAGGTGCTGTACGGACTCGGTTTGCCAACTTTTGGAGCGATAACAAATGCAATAACACCGCGAGTTGAGGCAGTCAACTTTTTTCTCAATCGACTTAATGACGGAAAACCTGCTTTTATAATATCCCGTGTCGGATGCCCTGTTTTACGTAAAGCTTTTCTTGGAAAATATGGATATAAGCGCATAAAAATAATTGGAGAAGAAAAATATAGAGATGTACCAGACAAGAGCCACCCCTACTCTGATATCCATGATTGTTTACAATATACAGCTTTGTATTATAATGGCAAAGATATGAACAAAAAAAAAGAGACATTTAAGGCTAATGATTGGGCAATAATGAGATAACTATGCATAAAAACGAAAGTATAAAAGAATTAAACAAAACACCTATTAATAAACTAAAGGATGACGTTGAGATAATCAGGAAAATCGAATATTCGATTGATAAATGGTACAATGATTTTAGTGATAACTTAGATAAAGCATACGATGATACTAATTTTGCTCTCGGTACTCAATGGGGAGCATTGGAGGAAGCCGAATTTATTGTTAGACAAAAGATAATGCTCACAATCAACGTTATGTATTCGTTTGTTTTAAATATTGTCGGCGAGCAAAGACAAAATACACCGAATTTAGAAGTAAGAGCGTTAGACCCCAATATTGAACAAAAAATTATAACATTCTATGAAGATTTGTTGAGACAGATTGACTACGCGTCAAAAGCTGATGTGGCGCGACAAACGGCATTTATGAACGCACTGATGGGCGGATTTGGTGCATGGAGGATAGCAATTGATTATGATGATGAGAAATCTTTCAACAAAAAGTTATACTTACAAACAATCTATGACCCATTTAGTAATGTTTATTTTGACCCCAATGCTCAAGAGACAACTAAGAGCGACGGTGACTTTTGTGGCTTGCATTCAACTATGAGTTTGGAAGATTTTTATCAAAAATATCCGCACGTCGATTTGCCGCGGTCACTAGAGCCGCCAACAGTAAATATGGGCAGATTTAGGTGGAGAGATAATGATTGTATTACAATTGTTGAGCATTTTCACAAGGTATATACAAAAACAAAATTATATAAACTAAGCAACGGTGAATGTGTTGTTAAAAAAGACCTGAAAGAAAGATTAAAAGAATTAAATGAAATTAGGGAAATTTATACAACTAGATTAAATAGAATTTATATGTTGAGTAGGGATAAAAACATAGATGCTTCACCGCCACCGCCTATGCCTGAAATAAAGGTTGAAGATGAGCGAGACACTGAAATATGCACAATCAAGCACTATAAATTAATAAAAGACACAATACTTGAGGAGGGTGTTTTCCCTGGCAATAAACTGCCGATTATTTTTGTCGATGGCGATAGTCATTGGATAAATGGTAAGCAAGAGACTAAAAGTTTTATTAGTTTTGCTAAAGACCCTCAAAAGTTTATAAATATGATTATGAGTGATTTAGCTCAAATGGCTAAAACTGGTCACAAGGGCGAATACCTGGCAACAGAGGATATGATTTCAGACTATAAGGAACTATGGCGTAATCCTGAAAAATATAATATAGCCAAGATATATAAACCGGACCCACAGGCGCCAGGAGCAAGACCTGAATATATTCCTCCTGCCGAGTTACCGCCGAGCATGGTTAGCGCAACAACTAATCTTTTTCAAATGATACAAGTAACATTAGGACGTTTTGAGGCTAACAGAGGGGCACAAGGCAATGAACAGAGTGGAGTTGCTATAACAAATCGAGCTAAGCAAGGCAACACAAGTGTTTTTATTTATCTTGACAACCTTAACAGAGCAATAGAGCAAACAGGTCGAATTTGTTTAGACTTAATACCCGAGGTTTACAGCGATAGAGGTTATGCATCAACAAGAAGCCGAGAAGGCAAGAGTAGTATAATAGAACTTGATGATTCTAAGAAACGGATTATGAAGAAGCAGTCATTTGATGTGTCTGTAAGCGCTGGGGCTTCATTTGAGATACAGAAGCAAGAAGCATTTGCGCAATTGATGTCTATAATACAACTATTACAATTGCCACCAACCATAGTTGCTGATTTGGTTGCTGAAAACACAAATTTAGCAAATACTCCGCAGTTGATAGATAGACTAAGAAAATTTGTTGTTAATCCGCAAATAATTGCTGAAGAATCAGGACAAAAAGCACCCCCAACGCCGCCAGACCCACAAATAATAATCGCACAAAAAGAGGCGCAAGCCAGATTAATGGAAGCAGAGGCTAAAATAGCTAAGGTTAAGCAGGACGCACAAACAGGTGAAGTAAGAGCTCAGGCAGAGATAGGCAAGGCGAATATAGATTATCATGCTAAGGCTATGGAGGCGATGACTGATGCAAAAAGTAGGCAACTGGAGCTTGAGAACGAACAGCTAAAGCATCAAAATGAAAAACATCGTAATACACTTAGGGCTCTTCTTTCTCCGTATCTTGAGAGATAATCCGTGATAGAAAATCTATTATGACTTTTTCCGGGTTATCGTTTATACCTATAAATGGCATTCCTTCTACTGGGAAAGGAATTAGTGAAGGTGACCCCACCTCTCTTTGGTCAGTCATAAGGGTTACTTCATCATCCTTTATCTTCACTAACCAATGTTTATGCTTGTAGCGCTCTGTCCCGTCGTATACGTACCCTGCTTTTGTTACTCTGGAAATAAAGTTTTTGCATGTGGACTTTTCTATAAAATCTTTTTTGCAGTTGATGCACTTTTTATTACAAACTCTCATTTATATCCTTTAAATCTTTATCACCATAATATAAGTTTTTTACAACTATTTTTTCTCTATCAGTAGCTGTTTTATTTTTAATTCTATCTAATAAATAACGACAATGACTTTTTTTATAGACCACATTTATATGTTTTTTATATTTTTTGATTTTTCTTTCGCCTGCTCTTTCTAGTAATTCGCAAGGGCTCTCTTCTAACGCTTCAGCCATTTTGCATATAAACCGTGGGCTTGGTATTTCATCATATAACTCAATTCTGGATATATATGCTTTACAGACGTTGAGTTTTAAAGCAAATTCTGTTGATGTAATGCTTTTTTTCTTTCTTAGATATTTAACTAATTGACCAAAGTTTAAAACATTAATGTCAAGAGTCTCTCCCATTTCATTTATTGATTCGTGGGGATAAGATTGTCCAAATTGATGTATTTTCATATTTAGATAATATACTAAAATAAGTAAAATGTCAAGCTATATTTTAGGTGCTAAAATATGGTTTAAAATCGTACCTATATTAGCACCTAAAAAGTTGGTACAGTTTTTTTATAATTTTGTACAATTTTTTGATTTGCCTGTGAATAACCTGTGAATAACTTGTGAATAACCTGTGAATAACCTGTGAATAAATTGTGAATAAGTTGTTGACAACCTGTTAATAACTTTGTATTCTTTTCAGAGAACGTGACGTATAGCGGTTAAAACGGTCATATTATTAACAAAACACGCTCCGTAAGCGGTTAAAACGAGAAATCAAAATGAATGATAATGTTCAGCCACAAGATAGTTTGCTTGAAGATAAAAACGTTAGCACTGACGGTGAAGAAGGCATAAATAATCAGGCAAATGAACCTTTTGAAGAACAAGTCCAGTCTGATAGTGCCGACGACCAAAGTAATTTGGACGAAAAGTACGAAAAAGAAGAGTGGGCGAAGAAAAGAATTGATAGATTAGAGCGGCGTCACAAACGCGAAATGCAGGAACTCGTTCAAAATATGCAGAATCAGTTTATGCAGAACTTGAAACAAATGCAGAACCCGCAGCAGGCACAATGGTCATCTGCGCCACAAGCAGAACCTACTGATATTCCAGCAGGTACGGTTAAAGATGTGCAGACAGCGGTTCAGCAAGTGTTAGAACAGCAAGAGATGCAGAAACAGCTCGCAGTTGAACAGCAAAAGAACCTTGAATTTGCCAATCGTGAGAAAAAGCTGGAAAACAAATATGATGATTATTTTGACGTCATCAGTGATGTTAAGCCGTATTTATCACGTGAGATAGTACTTGCGCTTCGTGAATTGCCTGAAGATAGCTTGGAAAATTTTTATTTAGCTTGGAAGAAAGACCCAGAAGAAATAAAAAAAATATCTAAGATGTCTCCTTTACGGCAACCAATGGAAATCGCGCGTTTAGACGCAAAACTTGCAGCAAAAAATCTTCAATCTCAATCTTCGCAATCTCGACAGACTGAACAAGAACAAATGGTGCGCCCAGTAAGACCATCTGGTTCAATATCTGGTAAAAAAATAAATGAAGACTTACCAAATATGGTCAGTAATTTATTGAGCGCTCGTAGAAAATAAAATTTATTTTTTTATTGCGGAGTTTTTATGGCTTTATCTAATGAATTTAAAGTCTTAACCTGGATTGCAAATCGAGGTTTGGCTGAGTTACTTATTAATCTTCCTTGGATTCAGTGCGGAACAACAGAGTACGATGGAGAATTGGATAACAGGGTGTATGCTAAGGGTGATACCTTACAGGTTCGCCGCGCAAATCGTAGAATTGGCGGAGAAGGTCCAGTTATCAACTTAGATGGCATTATAGAAAAAACAGAACCATTAACAATTGAGAAACAATTTAATGATGGTTTGATGTGGACGACAGTAGAGCAGGCATTATTCCAGTCTGGTGACAGAGGTATGGAAATTTATGCAGAGAGATACATTAAACCGTCTATATTAAGACTTGTCACAAAAGTTCATCAATACATTGGCGAAAGAGCGGTACAGGATATTTATTATTCATATGGCACTCCAGGTACTCCAATTAATAGCCCTGGGCAAATTGCAAAGATTCATGCTAGAATGGAAAACCTCTCTATACCCGTTGGAGAAGAGAAATACCTTATTGTAAACCCAATTGATGGCGCGGAGTTAAAGACATCACTAGTTAATTTCTTTAATCCGACCTTTAATAAAGGTATTGGTGAAAAGTATTTTCTAAAAGAAATTATGGATTTTCAGTACCAGGCTACTAGTGGTATCAAGCGGCATATTGCTGGTGCTGGCAAAACAGGATATACATTAACAATCAAATCTGATGTAACATCTGGAAACACGATTGTAATTACAGGCTTTGGTGGCGTAGTTGTTGGAGCTATAAAAAAGGGCGATATAATAGAGGTAACCAATCCTGTTATTGTTGCACAAACAAGTTATGAGCGAACCAATATACCTGCGCAATTTGTTGCTCAGGCTGATGCGGATTCAGATGCAGCAGGTGATGTTTCTGTAACTGTAAGCCCTGAAGTAGTAACTGCGCTTGACAACCCATTCAGAAACGTTTATCCAAAACTAACTGCTGGCGACCCTGTTACTGTGTATGATGACCATAATGTAAACACAGTATTCACTAAGGGAGCATTAAGTTATGCCTGTCCTAAAATGAAGGACATGTGGACGGGTGGAGGCTCTGTTAGTGTTACAGACAAGGATTTCGGAACTGGTATTACATTGCGGTTATCCAGAGGGGCGGATATTGTTAACGACCAAAACATTATGCGCTGGGATATATTATGCGGAGCAAGGTTCTGGGGTGAATATTGTACTAGAGCTGTAAGCTAATAAAAATGTTTAGTAGGATTGCTGATGGCTATTCCTGAAAAAACGGTAAATGATTTACTCGTAAAGGCGTTTTACTTAATAAATGAGTATTCTCCAGAGGAATATCCATCGGCTTTTGAAATTGCGGAAGCTTTAGATTATCTTAATGAATTTTTAGATAGTTTATCAGGCAACTCTATTTATATCCCTTATGTGAATGAGTTTGTATTTGACTTGTCTCCACAAAAAGCTACTTATATATTTAGTCAAAATGATAATGCAGATGTTAAAACAAATAAGATTGTTGAGATATTTGATGCTTATTTAAATTTTGATGGGATAAATATACCGCTTACACAAATACAGCATGATGAGGCATACCATATAACTCGTTATCCACAGGCTTATACGCGCCCTACTCAAATATTATTACACAATAAAAATTTTGAATCTTTAATAACATTTTTCGCCACCCCAGATAAAAGTTATGAAGTTACAATCAATGCAAAACAAGTTTTAAATAATCTTGAGCTACAGCAAGAAATAACTAATGTTCCAAAGCACTATCATAGATTTTTGAGATATGCTATTGCTCGTGAATTATCAAGCGTTTTTGAAACAAATAGTTGGACAGATTTAAAAGAAAAAGAATATCAGAAGATGTTTGACGATTTATGCAGCTCTTCCGAGACAGATTGGAGCTTAAATGCTTCAGGCATTTTAATGCGTAAGCCCAGGGGGTGGACTAAGGAGTCAATTATTGTGGGCTAAAATGGTAAAGACCAACCTAAAAAAGGGGGCAATTTTGGAAGTAAAATGGCCAAGACTGAACTAAAAATAGCTGGCGGCTTTAGCTCTGAAAGAGAGCCAAAAATAGACTCCCAAAGAACGATTAATATGTATGTGTTGGTAAATTCTGAGGGAAAATGGAACTCTGTATTAGCTCCAATGCCAGGTTTAATATTTGGCGTTAGCTTTTTAGGGCTTAATAACATTAGAAGTCTTTATACATATAAAGATTTAATGTATGCAGTCGCTTCGAACAAGATTTATAGAATAGATTCTAATTTGACGCCGACGTTATTAGGCACTATCAATACAGCCGTTGGATATATTGGTGTAACGGCTAATGAAACGCAGCTAATTTGGGTTGATGGCGGAAATGGTTATATTTATGATACAAGTACATCTACTTTCAGTATTATTACGGCAGCAGGCTTTACTCTTAACCCAGGCGATGTGGCTTTTTTAGATGGATATTTTATTGTTACGAATGCCATAACAAATCAATTTTCTATATCTGCTCTAAATGACGGATTAAATTGGGACGCCCTTGATTTTGAGAAAATCAGTTCCAAAGCTGATACTTTGATTGGTGTAAGAGTTTTAAAAAGAAGAATTTTTTTATTTGGCAGAAAGGCTACAGAGGTATGGTTTAATGCAGGAGCTGCTGATTTTCCTTTTAGACGAGATAATAATTTGCTTTTGGAATATGGTTGTGCATCTGCTGGCAGTATAGCGACAGGATATCAAAAGATGTTTTGGCTCTCAGGCGACAAAAATGGAGTTGGTTCGGTTATGATGACGGACGGAACAACGCCTATCCCAATTAGTAATACTGCTATAGATTTCAAATTACAAAATTATTCAAATATTAACGATGCAGATGCTCTTGTATATAAAATTGATGGACACGTTTTTTATCAATTAAATTTTACAACAGATAATCACACTTGGATTTATGATGCAAATACTATGCATTGGTTTGAAGGAGAAATGTTAAATGGAGACAGGAGAATAACAAACAACCATACTTTTTTTAATAATAAACATTATGTTGGCTCTTATAATACTCCGAACATATATGAGCTTTCATCTTTTGCTTATACTGATGAATTGGAGTCAGGCGTTAAATCGCCCATTAAAAGAAAAAGAATAACAGGTCATTTTTCAGAGTCTGCGATGCGAAAGATACGTATTACAAGAGTTAACTTAGATGTTGTGCCCGGTGTTGGATTAAGGGAGACACCAGAAACGACTATTGATACAAATTATTCTGAACCGTCTGTTTTTCTAAGTTTTTCTAAAGACGGTGGTAATTTATTTTGTAACAAAAGGAAGTCTACTTTAGGTAAAAGCGGTGACAGACTACACCGTTGTATTTATAGACGGCTTGGGTCGGCTAGAGATTGGGTATTTTGTTTTGAGTCCATTTGTGAGTCACCTGTTTATTGGTTAGGCGGTTCTATTGACTATGAAGTGAGCGGGAGATGATATGCCAAACCCTATTAGTTTACCGCCAATACATGATAACGTTTTAGAAAATAATAAGCCGACAATAGAATGGAAAAACTGGTTTGATTCTATTTTGCAGTCATTAAACAATAATACTTCGCTATATAATGACCATTTGGTACGAAATCCTGATTTTAATTGGTCAAGGGCAAAGGGAAATATACCAACAACAGTAGACGGTCCATTTGTTGAAGAATGGTATGTTAAGGGTAATTCAATGATTTTTAAGATTACCCCGACAGCATATTCTTCTACACAAGATAGCTCTCTAACTGGTTCAGAGAGGTACGTAAATATATCAATTACATCCGTTAATTCTAACGAATTTATTATTTATCAGCTTCTATATAAAAAATTATCAAAACTGCAAAATAAAAATATTACATTCAGTGCTCGCGTAAAAAATAATACTGTAAACTCTGTAAAAGCAAAGTTTTATGTTGGGTTTGATATGACCGCAGATGGGACAGATGAATTTAGCGCATCTAGTGGGGCGGTTTATATAAATGATGATACAAGAGATATTTATTCAACTGTAAAAATGCCAAAAATTCCTACAGATAATTTAACCAATCGTGTTACAATTGCGCTTAAATTGTTTGATTTAACTAATCCTGTAAATTTAGATTTATATTATATAAAACCAGAAATTGCAGATAAGCCCACAATGTTACACGTGGAGCATCCCCTTGAAAGATATCAAATTGATAATCCATGAGTATTGAAATAAAAACAATTAAAGATATTGACTTGATTTATAGCATTGTAACACATAAAGACATATTTTATGACATAATGCAGGGACAAACAGAAATTGACAAAAAGACGTTGTCTTGTGGCGACAAATTATTTTATTTGTTAAAAATCGATGGTGAGATAGCTGGAATTATTATCATAACTGATACTAAACATGATTTCTTTATGGTTGATATTGGAATTTTCATTAAATTTAGAGGGAAAAGTGGATTTAAATTAGGAGAAGAAGCGATAAAAAAATATATAGAAAAAAATGGTTATAAAAATATTATAGCGCGGATAGATAAAAGTAATAGAAAGTCACTTTTTTATTCAATTTATTACGGTTTTAGAAAGCTGTTTGAAGACAATAAGTATTATTATATGAGGTTAGATTATGGGCGGTACATTAAGCGGCGGACAAACTCAGGGGTACACTGATATAAAAAGAGCAATTGAAGAGGCTCAAAAAAAATTGCCTGGTTATTACGAGCAGGCACAAAGTTATTTGCAGCCTTATCAGCAGGCAGGCGTTGGTGCTTTAGAATCTTATCAAAAAGGATTGTCCAGAATGGCTGACCCGCAAGCATTTTATCAGCAAATGATGAGCGGGTATGAGACCTCTCCACAAGCAAAATTTCAGCAGAAGCAGGCAATAAGGGCGGCAAATCAGGCAGCAGCGGCGGGAGGAATGCTAGGCGGTGGTGCAGAGCAAAAATCGTTGGCAGATTATGCTCAGCAATTAACTGCTAGAGACCAGCAACAGTGGCTGCAAAATATGACCGGAATTTTTGGTCAATATCTTGGGGGAGAGAAAGGTATTTCCCAAATGGGTTATGGCGCTGGTGAAGAAATGGGAGGGGAAGATATTGATTTAGGAAAGAACTTAGCCTCTTTGCTCCTGAAAAAGGGGATGGCTGAATATGGTGAAGATGTTTCTAAATATGGATGGATTAGCGACTTACTGAAAGAGCTTGGTATGGGGACAGGATTTGGCCTAACTGGTGGCTTTGGTGGCGCAAAAAATGCTCTTGCAGCAGGTAAGGTATAACTGGAGAAAGTAATATGATAAAATTTCCAACAATTCCGCTTCCTGAGGCAAAATCTCCACTGGCGTCATTATTAAGTGGAGCGATTGGCGGCGCAACAAGAGGTATTGCTATATCTCAAGAAATAAAAAAGAACAAATTATTGGCACAGCATCAGGAATTGGAGAATAAGTATTATCCATTGCAGCAAAAAGCACAAATAGCATTAGCTAAAGCGCAGGCAAGCGTTCTTCCAGCTCAGGCCATGAGATATTACTCAGAGGCACAGCAAGCGCAAGCGCAAATTGACAAAATAAATCAGCAAATGGATGTTACAAGAAGGGGGTTGAAAATGTTAGGCGGAACACCGTCAATTCAGACCGCCCAACCTGCACAGCAACAGGTTATGCCGCAAGCTGGACAGCAAGCACCTACATCATCATTAGGACAGCCAATGGCGATAAAACCCGAACAATACGGACAGCTGGCGCGAGGTGTTCAGGCTGCTGGTGGAGAGGTGCAATATTCTCCACAAGAGCAAGTTCAGCCTCAAGTATCACAGACTCAACAACAATCACAGCAGCTTCAGGCAGAACAAGAGCCTCAATCATTAAAGCAAAAAAGATTTTTTAATTTTCAGGCTGCATTTAATCCTCAGGAGGCTAATAAATTATACATTCAATCAGAAGGTAAAAATTTAGACGCTTATAATAAAGAAATTCAAAACATTCAAAAAAATGTTGAATCAGCACGCGCAGTTTTGCCATTATTAGACCAAATGGAGGTTTTATATAAAAACAGAGACTTAATCTCAAAAGGAAATCCTGTGGCTAATTATATAGGTCGTAGTTGGACTGATTTAGGGCAGGATTTAGAGGCATTATCAAAAAATGTTGTAATGGCAAAGATGGGCGATTTAAAAGGAGTTGGAAGAATAAGTATTCCTCTATTAAACACGCTTATAAAGTCTAAACCAAGTGCTGCTTTAAAAAGCAGGGCATTTAGACAGGTGGTAAATAATTTACGTGCACAGGCAATGAACAGTCTGGACTACCAGAAAATGCTTTTGGGCTCGCAAAATTTGTATTCAAACCCAGCCCCTGGTTATGGTTTATCTTATGGTTCTGCAATTCCATTATCATATGCTGAAGATATGTATGAAAATTATAGAGATGAAAACCCTCTTATAGACAAGCAGGGAAATTTAAACTATCAGAACCCTCAAGATACACCAATCAATAAGTATATTAATTATAAGCACCTATGGTCAGTAGCCTCAGGTAAGCCTTATTCGCTCAAGTCTAAACAAATGGCACAGATGTCAAAACAAGGGTTGCCGACAGGAGAAAGTTTAATAGCAGCATATCAAAAGAAATACCCTGGATATTCAAGGGAGCAAATTGTAAGGGCAATGAAAAGAAGGGGATTACAATAATGTATGGTAACCTTCCAGAATTAGATTTCACAGAAGAGCAGCAGGCTGGCTTGCCTGAATTAGATTTTGGCGGAGATAGACCTGCTGAACAAGTACGAGAACCAACATGGGAACAAAAAGTTGGAAAAGTTACTGAGCCGCTTTCTCGATTTGCCTTAGCTGGAAGCCGTCAAGCGGCAGCCCCTTTTGCTGAAATTTTAAATGCTTTAATGCGCGCTGGGCATATTCCTGCGCAAGTAACTGTGCCAAGGGCACAAGATGTCCCAGGTTTAGCAGGAAGACTTGGGCAATTAAGTGGTTATGGTGCAGCAGGCTTAATTGGAGAAGGTTTAGGTGGAGTAGCCAAGGGGTTAATTCCAGCATTAGCTAGTGAAGCACCAATTGCAGGAGTTCCTGAGGGAATGCAGTGGCTTACTCCAAGACTTGCTGGTAGTGTCGCAGGTTGGGGTACATTAGGGGCAGCAGATAGCCCACGGCACCCTTATACGGGTGCAGCTGGTGCAGCTTTAGCGTCTTTGTTACCAGCAGCGATGCTTACAAGAAGCGGTCAATATGCTAATGCCATAATGGGTGACTTATTACAAGGAACGCATCCTAAGGATATTCCAAGCGAATTAAAAGGTATAGTTAGCAATGATTACAATGAGGCAAAATCTCAAGATAAAGTAAATTATAATTCAATGCATAATTTGGCAAAAGATAACAACTTCATATTAAATGCCAAGAATTTCGCTAATACAGCAGAAGCTATAAATAAATCAAAAGGGGATTTTGGCGTAAGAATTAAAGATATGCACAAAGAATTAAATAATATTGCTGATTGGATTGATTTATCGAAAAAACAACCATTGCGTGGAGCTCTTAATTTTAAAGATGTACATAATTTTTTAATAAAAACAGGTGAACAAGCTGCGAATGCAAGTAATAAAGGCGACTTAATGCGTGCTTCAGTTTATGGGTTATTAAAAAGAGGGTTACTAGAGGATACAGAAGAAGCAGCAGCAAAAACAGGAAACCAATCTGTAATGGATAAACTTGTTGATGCCAATAAGTTTCATAGAGAGAATGTAGTTCCTTATCAAAATAAAAATATTTATAACAGAATTATTAAAAATGAATATCCACCAGATGATGCCTACAAATTAATTGAAAGCAACCAACCTGTTGTAAATAAACTTAATCCAAATGAGAAGAATCTAATACTTTATGAGCATTTCAAAGGGGCTCAAAAAATTAGTAGAACTGGAAGGAATTTAACTAATCCTCAGGATTTATGGGATATATTTTCTGACTTATCAAAAAACCACGCCCCTTTATATTCAAGAATTATGACGCCTGGTATTGAAAGTCAATTATACAAAATGGGACGACTTGCAGCAGTGGGAGAGTTGCCAATTGATAAAATGGGCATGTCAGCTCATAAAGCCAGCCTAGCGGGAGCTGGTGGCACAACAGTTCACGGGATTTCTTCTCTTTTAAAACCATTTCTTCCATCGCGAATGGCAGCAGGATTGGCGAAATACGGTTCTCGCCCAGCTGCTTATAGAGCGTTATCACCAATGGCTGGGGCAGGATTAAGTCAACTATTATTTGGAGAAGATTAATATGACAATTAATTATTTTATTGCACCAATTCCAATTTGGCAATTTACAGATAATACTGGTATTTTTGCAGTAAAAGGAACACTTACTTTTTATCGTGATATTGCAAGAGATGAAAAAAAGGACGTCTACCAAGACCCTGGTGGTCTATTGAAATGGAGCAACCCAATAATATTAGATGGTGTAGGTTCTGTTCCAAAATTAATTTATTATGCTGATGATGAGCTTTATTATTTGGAGCTAAGAGATGAGAATGGACAATTAATCGCGACATTTGAACACTATCCGATTGCAGGAGGTGGCGGCGGTCATATTGTTACCACAGAAGTTGATTATGACAACCAGTTAAGTAATGGACAATTTAGATTCCAAAATGCAAAAGCATTTACAGTATTTTCTGCGTCATCTGCTCATAATATCGCACAATCATGGTATTTTTTAAAAGACAATATTACAGGAACGGATGAAGTAACGTTTGAAGAGTTTTTGCCGGGCACGCCTCCTGCGGCAATTGAAGCAAACCCGAAATATTATCTTAAGTATGACTGTTCTGTGGCGGCTACTGGAGAAGCCCTAAAAACTATTTATCAGCCTATAGCTGATGTTAGGCAGTTTGAAGGAAAAATAATTACTTTTGCTTTGGTCGCCAGAAGTAATACAACCTCTACTATTTCAATAGATTTTGCTCAAAATTTTGGAACAGGCGGTGCTCCGAGTTCCTTGGTTATAACACCGATAGGAAGCCAAGCCTTAACGACTACGTTTACAAAATATTATTTTACAGCAACCATTCCTTCTATAGGCGGAAAGACTATTGGAATCGATAATAACGATGAAGTTCAGTTAAGAATAAATTTACCATTAGACCAATTATCAAATGTAGAATTAACTAATTGCCAGTTTACGCTTACTGATAAGCAGCTAGAATATCAGAATAAAACGACATTTAAAGATGTTGGAGAAAGTTTGTCTGGAATATTGACACAAAGAAATTCTTATTGGGAAAACTTAAATATTTTAAAAAGAGAAGACGTAGAATATTTAACTTTAACAAGAAATGCAGACTATCCAAATTGGTCGCCAAATAGTTTTGAATTGGCAGCAAATCCTCCAGTCGGCACAATTTTACAAAATTCCGTTAGTACGCCACCACCTGGATTTCTTCTTTGCGATAAATCTGTAATTCTTACATCAAAGTACCCAAGATTATTTGGGGTGCTTGGCACATCAGAAACCACTCCCGCAAATAGATTGACAACGGCAACGGCTGTGCCTCCGCTTGTAACTGTTACATTAGCATCTAATGGCGTAGTTACTGATGCTGTTGATGTTGATACTGGATTTACAATTACAGTAACTCAACAGGGAACTTCCACACTTCCTGAAATATTCACCATAGGATGTACGGCAGGCAGTACGCTTAAAAGCGGTGCATATTTTAATTTTAACACGCTGACTCCGAATGATACCGCCGAATCAATACAGATTATTTTAGATTACAATTATTTAAATTTGCCTACAATAGCAGGACGGCGCGTAGCATATGTTTATATAAACAGCACAGATGATGCAAGTACTGTAGCAGAAAAGATAAGAACTGTTTTAGACCCATATGCGTTCCAGACACCAAATCTTCCAGAGCCGCAGCCTGAAGGGTCTATAATTGATATAAACCATGTGCCTGTAAATCCTGGATTAGGGTATAACAAATTTGACGTGGTAACCCTTGTTGGCGGTAATAATGCTGCTACAGCAACGATTGCTTATGTTGACAATTTTGGACGTGTTGAAGAGATGTTCGAAGTTCCTAATAGCGGTGGAAATAACTATCCAACAGGAGTAGCGAATTATAATACAACAGGAGGCAGCGGATCTGGATTAATCGTACGGGCTACAGCATCAGGAAATACTATCAATACATGGTCAATTATTAAATATTAATAAATAGGTGAGAATATGACATCAGATAAGTTTAACTCAAAAATTCCTAATAACGAAGTAGGTTTATATTTTACAAGAAGCCGTAGAGTTGTTGTAGGAACAAAATTTAGTGAAATTGCCACATGGATTAAAGCAGGAACAGCAGGAGATGTTGTATGGTATAATAGTGAATTGGACGAATACGGGATATGGACACTAGAGGCTGGGGAGGTTGCCCCAATTGCTTGTGATACGATTGTAGCCTCTCATGTGATTGACGGAATTTTAGAAACAACTACAGCGACAGGGTTACAATGGGCTACGTGCTCACCAAGGATTGGAAAAGAAAAGGGAGATTGATTATGGCATTTTTAAGGCATAAGTTGATGCAGCAATCAAAAAAATTTTTCTTTTTGATTTCAAGGGGGCAGCAACACGTTTATCAGGTATTGTTTAGAATTACAGCTGATGATAATGATAGAGTTACAGCCGACGGTAATACGCGTATAACAGCAGATTCAGATTATTAAAGGGGCACAACATGGCAAATAAAAAAATCAGAGATGCAAACTTTATTGCAGCATTATTGGGTTCAGAAGAGTTTGAAATAGATAATTTAACAAGTAATTATTATAAGACTACAACAGATAAGATTTCAGATTATTCAAATACAATTAAAGCATATAGCGAATTGACTACTTTTAATAAGTCGCTATCTGGCTCAATTAATGAATTAAATTCTTATTGGAACAAAATAGATAAAGATGTCTCTTATTTTTTAACTGCCCCTGCTACACAAACATTAACAACTTCTGGGGCTGGAGATTTGGCTGCTAAAATTGCAACGCTTGTCGATGGCGATATTTTAGAAATCCAAGCCGATGCCAGTTATTCGCAGATTACAATTCCAGCTGGTATTCGATTTGCGATAAGAGTTAAGACTGGTTACAAAGTTCAACTAAATACTGCACAGGCGATATTGTTATCAAATAATGCTTCAAATGTTTTTATGAGCGGATTTATTTTAGATAGCAATCCAAGTGGTACAAATAGCCAGGGCTCTGGCATTGCTTTTGTGCATGAGGCGCAAGTCTATGATATTACATTTCATAATTGTACATTCAGAAATAATAATCATAGCGCAGTCCTTTTATCTTATCATCAATCAACTGGAGGAGATAATTATACTACTGCTAATTTGCTTACAGAATTCAGCGAGAGAGTAGCATTTGTAAATTGCCATTTTTATAGCGCAGCAAATGAGGCAACAGAGGGCGGCGCATTAACAGCTAGAGGAGTAAAGCATTTATTAGCAAAAAACTGTAAATACAACGGGCAATATTTATCTCGACAAATTCATTGCCAAAACTGCATTGAAACGATTATTTTTGTTTCTGATATTCAAAGAGCAGGTGGAGCAGGAAACGGTGAAGGAATTAAAATTGATAAAATTGGTTCACCAACTTATAGGAATAGCGCGTACATTATTAATGTAAGAGTCAAAGATTGCATCGAAGGCATTGATGTAGATGATGATGCAGACGTTATAGCAATTGATTGTGATGTACATAATTGTTCGGCAGAAGGCTATTCAGTTGATGATTCAGCCAATGCAACTTTTATAAATTGTATTGCGTATAACAATGTGGATGGATTTAGACAGGAAGCAGGGGGAGTTATTGAATTAAAGGGCTGTAATTCATTCAATAACTCAAACTTAAATTATCGTATGGACGGTGGCTATGTGCCTGATAGCAGCAATATTAGTGATGCTTATCAAACTTTCTCGCCGTGGGTAGACTATCCTGTTATTCAAAAAGAGCCTACTGGATTTACTGACCCAGATAATATTATTGTAACCTATGATAGCACAGCAAGAACAATTACGTTAACTGGTACTGTTAATGGCTATTATCGCGGTAAAAAAATAGATGCTTTAACTACCGGCTGGATTTCACCTGCCCATTCAGCAACTAATGATAAATATTGGCTGGTATATAATGACATAGGATTTCAATGGGTAATAGACGGGAATCAAAAGTTTTATGATTTGCTAATAGCTTTCGTAAATTATGGGGCGGTAGATAAATGGGGACAAAGAGAATGCCATGGGCTAATGCCGTGGCAAACGCATATTGAAGCCCATGAAACTATTGGTACTTATAGGCAATCTGGCGGAACACTTGCTTCTTATGTGCTAAACAGCATTGTTGCCGCAGATAGACAGCCAAGTGTAAGCCCTGCTCTGATAAAAGATGAAGACTTATCCACAACAAATCCAGCATTAGCGGCGAGTGGTAATTACAACCAGTTTTATTTAACGGCAACTAATACTATTAACTTTAATAAGACTGCTACGGAAATAGTTCCTTTACTAGTAAACCAGCCATATTGGAATCAGTTTACAGGCGGAGCATGGCAGCAAACTCTGATGAGTAATAATTATTACATGTCAATTTGGCTTGTTGCCATTCCTGTTACTTCAGATGCTGCTTCACAAGGTTATAGATTTATATGGGTTCAGGGACAGAATGAGAGTCTAACAATTGAAGCACAGCGCGGATTAGTATCAAGCAGTGTAAATTTGGGTCAATTATCATCAGTTAGTCCAGAATTTGTATTTTTAGTACAAGTAATTATTAGATATCAGGCTGGAAATTGGTCATTATCTGATGTTAGGGACTTAACAGGCTCCAGATTTTCTCAAACGAGCAGTCCAGCAGGAAATTATTTGTCTGTTGTAACTTCAGATTCAACGTTAACTGGGCTTGGAACAGTTGCAAGCCCATTAAGCGTTGCAGGAGGAACAGAAGACTTATGGGATAGATTGCAGGTAAGAGCATCTCCTACTGTTAATGTAGTGCTTCCTCATACAGCAACAGACGGAATCGCTTTAAATGGATTTATGGCTAATTTCCCAAGCACCCCATCAGCGGTTAAATATTTTCAGGGTTTATTTGATGAGGGAAGCGGGGTTCCGTCGCATCGTAGTTATGTTTATAGCCCAGACGGAACATTTCCAAAGTTTAGGTGGTACTTAGGCATTAATGGGGGGTCGACAGCGTTTCTCGCAATGACTTTGTCAAATACAAGTCTAACTGCTGGGGTTGATATTAATATTGCTTCGCATGAATATCAGGGGGCTGGAGCTGATTTAAATTATATTACTAATACATCAGGTCCATTAGGAGTGCAAGGCATTAGCGTTCAAAGCTTAACAAATAGTTTTACAATGAGCCGCGGTACAACCAGTCTATTAGTTGAGGGTGGTGGCGCAACAGCTATTAATCAGGATTTGCGTACTACCGCTTCACCGACCTTTGCAACTTTAAATATCACTGGAAAGCTGACTGTTGGCGGATTGATTGACCCAACCGCTTTAGTGCTTGACCAACAGAGTTCCGCGCCATCAACTGATAATGGTACGATTTATTATCTTACTGGTCATCTTTTTAGCTTTAGAACAAATGGTCATGAACTGTTTATGGCGGCAGATGTCGAAGATGGGTTGATTCTTGGCTCTGGCGATACGATATTTAACCTAGATGCCGACTTGATAGTTACATCAGAATGTACAATTGACCAAAACCTAAGAGTTTCTGCATCGCCTTCGTGGTCGAGCCTAAGTTTAACTGACGCAAGCCCGACAAATGGGCTGGCAGTTGTTTTACCAACACCAACGGCAGATATTGGTTTTGGAATTAATCAATATTCAAAATTTGTTTGCTCGCCAGTTCAGGGGGGGTCTGCTATTTACTCAACAGAAGACATTGTTTTAATGCTTGATTCAAATGCAAATTCAAATGGAGCAGCTCTTAGAATTAGAACTAATGCAACAACTTTTACTGGCGGAACAGAAATATTTAGTATTAGAGAGGACGGATATACGCGGCTTACTGGAAATGCTTCCAGCAATCAATTTATTTTAAATACCACAACCAATAGTCAGCAATCTAATCTTGTTTTCGAGAAAAACACAGTAAAAAAATGGCAGATTGTATCTCGAAATGAAATTGACACTCCAAATGATAGGTTTGGAATTTTTGACGCAGCTGGTGCAGAAGTTTTTAGTATTTTGCAAGGAGGAAATGTTGGTATTGGTGTTACTAATCCTAATAGTAAATTGCACGTTGAAGGGCAAGTTAATGTTGATGGAAATTTAGTTTGTAAAACAAAAGTAATTTCTAATCAAAATTATACGGCACAAACGGAGACACTTTTTAGTTGTGGCACAACAACAGGAAACTACTCAATCACAGTTCCTGCCGTTGCTTCTGGCAATAAAGGAAGAATTTACATACTATATAATTCAGCTGGTTCTGATGGCAATTATTCTTTTAATGATGGCAGCTCAACTCTTTATACTGCTTCTGCTGGGCAGATGATTTTGATGTTTTCTAATGGAACAACTGCTTGGGTTGGAAAAGTCTTATAGCATTTGACATTATATATAAATTATGTTAGGCTTTTCTTTTTAAAAAAAGAGGTTTTTTATGAGATTAGATTTTAATTTTGATGCAAAAGATGCTTTTGGTAAAAATATTGGAAAGGCGGCTTCTTTGCTCATAAAAGTTTTTGAAGAAATCCCGAATGGAGATAAAGCCGATAAAATACGGGTTCTCAAAAAGAAATTGTTTCAGGACGGTATTTTGGATATTGATGAAGTCGATTTTAAGGTAGTTTTTGAGATTTTAAAAAGAGCAAGAAATGTTGTTGCGCCTGTTTTAATTGAAAGTCTTTTGCTTTACATGGAAGAAAAGGAAAAAGATTTTGAGAAAATGAAAAAAACAGATGCTTAAATTTTTCAGGAAAAGATTTAAGAAAAATAAGCATAAACATAACATTCCGCAGCCTCCGCAGAGAATCAGTTCCTTATATAAGGCTATAGCTGGTTTACAAAATAGACGTAATGCTCCTGCTGTACCTGAAAGAACAAGTTCATTAAAACTAGAGTATAAGCCTGGTTTTGTTTCTTTTATACAAACTGGGTCTTTTGAGCCGCCCGTTCCAGAGCGTACCAGTTCTTTGAATCGCAACAAAAATATGCCAGAATATAAAACTGGTTTTATAAATTTTTTAAACAATTAGAGGTTAAACAATGAAAAAACTATTACTTTTTACCGCAGCTTTTTTACTAAGTTCCAGCGTTTTTGCAAAAACTAACAATAACTTCAATCCAGATATTTATGTAGGCTTGCAGGGCGGAGTTGCTTATGACGGTTTGCCAAACAATGTCTTAAAAGGCGTTAATTTTGGCGGGCGTGCTTTTGCGGGTTATAATTTAACTCAACATCTTGCTGTTGAGGCTGGTGTTTTATTAACTGATAATCGAGAAGTTAAAAAGGTTATTGGTGAAGGAATAAAAACTAAGATTAAGTTTAGACAGCAGATTTTAGATTTTACTCCTAGGGTGAATGTTCCTTTAGATGAAGATTTTACGGTTTTTGCTAAAGCTGGTGTTGCCTGTTTAGACTACTTTGAAAAAGGCAGTGTGAGCAAAACTTTTAACATGACCTATGGCTTAGGCATTGACTATAAAATCAATAGCAAGTTATCAACAGGCTTCACATGGAATCATTATAACGGCGGTTCGACTAAGCCAATTGATATTATCTACAAGAAATATCAACCTAGTTTAGATTTTTATGCTTTGTCTTTAACTTATAGCTTTTAATAAACTATGAATAAGACAGCAAAGAAAAACTCAATACGTATTTATAATGATGGTTATGGACACTATAATTCATATCTTACTAAATTGTCTTTATATGTTCCTTCGTATGATGGGCATTGTCTTTGTGAGTTTATTGAATATGGGAAAGATAAAAAAGACGCGATAGAATCCTTGAAGCTTCTGGTAAAAAAAGTTTCAAAAACTTTTGAAATGGTAGATTTTACTAATACTACAGAAATAAAAGTGGATGAATAAAATTTCAAATATCATAATCCATTGCTCTGATAGCGAGTGGGAACGTATAATTTTTAATCGGAGAAAATTTATGTCAAGAGAATACAAAATAAATAATGGCAAAATTGAATTTACTAAAACAAATCCTGTTTTAGAGGAAGTGTCAAAAGAAGAAATAGAAAGGAGAATAGCTAGATATTCTAATTTAATCAATATTGCGGAAAAAGAATTAGAGAGGCTTAAATCTGAATATAGTAAATTGAAAGCGGAATTGCCAGAAGTCATAAAACTAGAGAAAGAACTCTTAGACCCTATAAAACAAACTTAAATGAAAAAACTAACAGAAAAACAATTTGAGTTCACTAAAAATGTATGTACATTAATTGAGTATATTTTTAGCAAGGGGTGTTATTGTTCGCTCGGTGAAGTTTATAGGCCTCCTGAAACGGCTAAATTATATGCAGAGAAAGGGAAAGGAATAGTCAACAGCAAGCATTGTATAAGGCTTGCTGTTGATTTAAACATCTTTTCTCACGACAAAGAATGGCTAACAAAAACAGAACAATATAAATTTGCTGGTGATTTCTGGGAAACTTTACATCCTAATAATAAATGGGGTGGCAGATTTGGCGATGGAAATCATTTTGAAAGACATAATTAATATTGGCATATAACAAATCAAAACTTACGATTTAACATCTATAAGGCTTCAGGCAAGTACGGTAGCCATTTTTTACAATAATAATTAAGTCAACTTTTAACAAATATTTTTCTTGCAATTAACATCAATCTATGTTAATCTATAGACTTGTTTTTCATAACATTCCTCCATTGCCCGCAAGTACTTTACGTATTTGCGGGTTTTCTTTTGGAATTTATAAAAAAATGATATACTGCTATTATGAAAAGCAAATTTTTAGAATGCAGTAATGGTAATAAAAGCTCTAAGCGGCTCAACGCAGCAATATTGCTTGGCGTTGGTATAGGCATGACTGTGGTATCGTTCATAATAGCCCTATTCCGCCCTTTAGGCGATTCCAAGATAATAATTGAACTGATTGCTATAGTTCTTGGTCTAGGTAGCGGATTAAGCGGTGTAACTATTTTTGATGCTATTTTTAGCAGAAAAAGGGAGAGAAAATAATGATTCTATTGCTAATAAAATTAGCCATGATACTAACAGGCTTAGTTGGTTTGTTTTTTGTGGGTTACAAAAAAGGGAAAAAAGCGCGGGATTTAGATAATCTCGAAAAGGTGTTAGAAGATGCAAGACAAATTAAAGCTGATGAGCGTAAGCGTGCTGTTGAGCCTATTTCTGTTATTGATAAACGGCTGCGCAAATACGCGCGTGATTGACGGATTTTGTCTTGTTGCCCCGATAATCACTATCTCGCGAAAAGACAAACTAACAGAAGAAACACGCAGACAAATTGATAATTATTTGCAAATTTACGAAAGAAAATGTGTTAAAAATTAAAAATGAATAATGCTAAGCTCAACACAAACAACTGTCATAATAGCGTCATCTTGCGTTTCTTTTATTGGATTGCTGATAAAAAATCGTCTAAAAAAAATAGATGATTCTTATGAAAAGCTTAAAAATGAATGTGACAGCAAGATAAGCAGAAGAGACTTAAATGAATTATTAAGTCTTTATTTAGAGCCGTTAAGCATCGAAATCAAGAATATACGGGATACAATAAATAAAATTGTTATTGTAAAGACAAGAGAATAAATGTGTCCTTTCGAAAATATATTAAATGTTATTTTTTGCTGCATACCATAGCATTGACTTGGCAAGTCTTTCTTGATTATTATTTTCCGCTTTTTCAATCTTTTTCGGTCGATATGAAATTTGTGCTAATAAATTTCTGTAAAGTGGTTTTATATCTGATTGAGATTGCTTTAAACAGAAGGATTTTTCCTCATAGTCTGAGCTAACCGTTCTATATAATCGTATTTGGTTTTCCGATGTTCCTGGCGGCATCTCACAAGAAATTCCTATTATATCGCTTTCACGTATAAATATTCTTGAGCCGTCACATAATAAATCGATAAATGCATTATCTGCAAATTGCGATGTTATATTTTGGTAGACTTTAGTTGAAAAATCATAACTCATATCTAGCCAAACAAACGCAGAATTATCTCGCCCGATATTTCTCTTTGTGTAAATATATAAATTACAAGTATCATTAGGGCTGTTTGTTTTAAAAAGAATTATAGCGTCTATTGCTTCCGTTGGCAGAAAAAAGCTAAAGTTATCTGTGTCGACAGATATATATTTTTCAGATGAGTTTTTGTACATAATTTTAACCTCTTTTTTGTTATATTTATTGATAATAGAAAATGTATATTACATTTTCCAGCGTTTAATACAACATTTATTTACAAGAAAAATTTATACTGAAAATCCCAAGAACATGCGATATTTTAAAAAGCGTTTCAAGCCCGGGCAGAGAAACTCCTTTTTCATAGTGACAGATAGCTACTGTGCTAATTCCAAGTCGTTTTCCGAGATATTCCTGGCTATAACCAATATTTAGCCTGGCTTCTTTAAAAACCCTGGGAAATGCTTTTTTAAAGTTTCTAAATTCTTTAGAATATTTTTTATTTCTCATTTTTCCTCTCCAAAACAAAAACAAAATTTAGCCATAATTATCTGGACAAAAATAATAAATAAGATATTGTTAAATATATCAAAATTTCCACATAGAATTTTATTATAAATAACTATAATTGCCCCAATGTTTATAGCCGTTAATCCACAAAACAGTATTTTTAGTAAAAAGATTTTCATGTTATTTTCTCCTATTTTTAACTTATAGTTCTTGTAAGCCGTCTTATTAGCTGCTTTCGTTCTTCCTTATTTATAGGGTTAAAGCCATGATTTTTACGCAGCAGCTCATGAGCTTTTCTTTCTTTTTTCTTTTTAATTAAAATATCTTTAATTTTTGACATTGTTTTGTTAATCAGTTTCTCGACTTTTTTATCGAAAACATTGCTAGTCAGTAAATCAAGCAAATTTTTATCGCCATTAATTTTTTTATACTGAAAGCCCGCAAATCTTCCAGCCTCAAATGCCCGCCATTTTTTACAAAAATAATAAAGTCTATCTAATCTGTTTTGGTTTTCTTTTAGTTTAAGTTTTTCCCCGTTAATTAATCCATAAATAATTGGTCTTGTTACTTTTAAAATACTGCCTATTTCAGAAATATTTAGTCCCATATACAACCTGATTTCTTGTATTTTATTCATTTACCTAACTCGCCTAAGAAACAATAATTGCCTACATTTTACCGAAATCTTAATATATCATCGCATTCTGTTACATCAGCATAAAAATCATCCCATGCGCATTTAATTGTGCTTATGCTGCCTTCTCTACACAACTCAAGAAAAATATCATTATTACTTAGCTCTTCGACTTCTTTTTTAAGCTCATCAAGGTCTCGCCAAAATATACGGTCAGCAGAAGGAATTAAGGAAACGCCAATATTTTTGCACGAAATATATCCTCCGTTGCAATCAGTGTGATTTATGAAATTTGGATAACTTGTTAACTCCTTCTCCTTTTTATCCCAATCTTTTTTAGTGAAATCAATTTTATCCAGCTCAGAGTACGCGCGTTCTAGGTCTTCGCAAAATATACATGATTTATTGTGTTCAGATTTTAAAGCATACTCACGCAATTTCTGCAATATACGGTAACTATATCTATACTTGTTAATATGTAATCCCATTATTCCTCGCGTTATTTAATTTTGTTTACAAATTCCAAAAACTCTTTCCAACGCATTAACATCAAAGTTTCCCCTCTGTCTTGACGAAAAACTGTGACATCACAGCTTTTAGGAATTTGAAGACAATCTGGTAATTTTCTTCTTAGCTTAGCCTGTACTTTTATATAGTCATCAATAATGAGGTCTACATCAGGCTCTAAACCCAAAGATTCGCCATTCGAACCCCATGCGCGCTTGGCTTTTAATTCAAACTCTTGGGCTTGTTTTACAAGTTCTCGCTCGAAATTATTGCCTTTTTGCTTTGATTTATTAGTCATGACGTACTTTTCATTAGCTCATTGTTTAAAAGCTTTTTTTAAGCTATCTGTTTGCGCCTTAGATAAAGTCATTGGCGGTGCCTGATTTTCGATTATTCTTATTGCTTGATTTTCAACATGATAACATTGCCACATATTGCCAAAAGATAATACCGCAATAATAATCAACATTATAAAAAATACTGTTTTATTTGTTTCCATTTTAAAATCCTCTTATTTAAAAATAGTAGATAATTTATTAAGCAATCCTTTCTCTTCGAAGTTATTTATTTTTTCCAAACATTCAGTAAGAGCTATAATATTGCCAACTATTTCATTTAATTTTTCATGATTCATAACTGTTATAAATTTATCCAAACTTTGCCGTAGTTTTTCAACATTCAGAAAATAATTTACTGATAGCATCGCTTTGTTCTTCTATTGTATTTTTAAAATCATTCATAAATTCCTCTCTCATAACTTTAATAAATTGACTCGTCGATATAATTCTTTTGCGTTATCTAAACTTGTAGTCTTTGGTGGTTCTTTTTGTAATACATTTCAAAGCCCAAGTACCGCTGCGCAATCACTTCCACCTATGCCGTTTTTACGAGCTTTGAGCCATTCGGTTCTGCTATTCATTTTCTTCCTCTATAATTATATTTTTCCAACCATTAATTAATTCTTCTCTAGTTTCAAAAACCTCAGATTCTTTAAACCACAAATAATCAATGTAATATTCTACGCAATTTTTATCAATTCTGATTATCTCTATTGGAGATTTGTTTATGACCGCGAGATAATGCTTTCCATATGCGCAATCGCCTGGCTTTTCTTTTCCAAGCGCATAAACATATTGTCTAATGTTAAATTTAGGTTGCATTTGTTTTTACCTCTTTAAACTATTAATAAAAAGACCCAGACCTAGATACAGACCCAGACCAAGACCTAGACCAAGACCCAGACCTAAAGCTCTTCTTTTTTCATAGTAACCTCATTTTTTTAATAATAAATTTAATAAAAATACCAATGCCGTATATTGCGCACATAGATACCATTGCTAATACTAACGAAGCCGTAAACATATTAAACCAGTTCATTTTTCCCTCTATACCAGATAAGACTCAAATTCAAACATGTTTTTATATGCTTCCACTGCCGTGTCAAAGCCCTTCCCAAGCAATCCTTTTTCATAACGTTCTTGTACGTTTTCATTGTTATACACTGATACGTATTTTACGTTCCCGTCCTTTGTAAAAACTTTTTCTATCGTATATGGTGGTAAAGACTTCTTACTCATATTTCTCACCTCATTTTTTTAATAATAAATTTAATAAAAATACTTATGCCGTATTCTGTTTATTTTGGTTGTCAACCTTTTTTGCCTTGTATTTCATTTAATTACAAGTCTATTTCCTTTTTCCAAAACGGCACCGTCAATTGTTTTTCCATTTTTTATGGCTCTTGCTATTAACGCCTTGTCAGGTGTTTGTATAGTTTTATAATTAAAATATTCTATAGGAACAATATCTTCATTATAGATTTTAACAGCTGGTGGATTCTCTTTTATTTTTATGTCGATATATTCATTGTAAATATGTGAGATAGAACAATCCTCCATATTTGTTTTTAAGTACTCCTTTAATCGGAGTAGTTTCTTCTCTAACAGCTTTTTACGAGTTTTTATGTCGCATTCTGCCTTTGTAAATTTTTCAATATCTGATTCCATTTCTTTTACAGTTTTAGCTATATTTATGCCTTTATCTTTTATGCTGATTTTAACAGATGATATTTCATCAAGAATTCCTTCGCACGCGTCCTCCTCTGCCTTTTCGTGATAAAATTCAAGCATTTTCAGCTCATTTGTCAGCTCAAATAATTTTGCCATAACTTACCTCATGTTTTTAAAACGGAACATCGCTTACATCATCATCTTTAAAAATGCCTGTGCTTTTGTCTTGTTCTGATGCAACAACAGCCTGCTTTTTAGAAATAGCATAAACCTTGCTTGCCCATATTTTTGTACTTAGCCTTGTTTCTCCGTTGTGTTCGTATTCTTTTCCAAGCAGGCTCGCATCAATAATCAGGTTATCACCTGCATTTATATCATTAACTAATGCGTCTATCTTGCCGACAATTTCAAACTTATGTGTAGTAGACTTTGTGCCGTACGTTCTAGTGTCTTCTATGTTTAAAACGATTATGTCATTATCTTTGTAGTTAATTTTAGTTAGTAATACGTTTTTAAATTCAGTTTTATTGCTCATGATTTACCTCTTGATTAAGTGTTAATAAAGTTAATATTTAAATTCTTGTACAAATTAATCCAATCATCGGCGCTCATAGTAACCATCCATTTTTGATTGTTCTTTCTGTGCGCAATAATTGGGATTAAATTTTTTCCTGTTTTTTTGCTATGAGAATAGGCCTCTTCTTTTGCTGTGCATAATGCTTTATAGATGTTTAGCTTTTCTTCTCTTTTTATTTCCTGATGTATTTTTGGCAAGCCCACACAATCTGCGGCGTTTGGGTCATGCTTTCCACAGTGTTGCGCTGTTCTGCTAACGTTAAGTTCGCGCATTTTACAGTAGTTAGCCCATTCTCTCTCTCCGCGCTTGCCTTTTAAGTTACTGTTAATTCTTCTGCTTTTCATTGATTTGTCCCAATTCAATGTATATATCTCTTAATTGTTTTTTGTCATCATCTGCTATGTATTAATTCAATGTATATATCTCTTAATTGTTTTTTGTCATCATCTGCTATGTATTTTTGTATAGCCAATATTTCAGACTCCAACTCTCTTATTAGTTTTGTTCCATTTTTTATTTTCACTATTTTTTTTGCTTTTTCTGCTATTTCCCTAACAATATTAGAATTGCCGTTACCATGATTGATTTCTCCAGCAATTGGTTTTATTACGCCGTTCGCAACTAAATCGTCTAAATCTTGCGTAAACATGTCGCTTGCAGCAGTAACAGTCAATATAGCATCAACCAAGCTCCTTTTTTTAGCAATTTTTAATATAGTATTATAATAGTCGGCAGGATTAGAGTGCTCAACTTTTCCTACTTTCTGTGATGTAATTGCCTTGTCATCCTCATCAAATTTTGCACCGCATCCACCTTTTTTGATGTAACAAACCCAGCCTCCCCCATACTCTTTTTTACCTTTGATAATTGTTTCATTCTCGCAGCATGGACACAAAAGCGATGCGTACCTGTATCTGTATTTTGACTCAAGCGTAGAGCAGCTTCCTACTCCCTCACCATATACCTTTCCAGATGCAATATGCTTAATTGTTGTTGTGACTTCATATTCTCTGTGCCCGTTTTCGTGATTAGTCTTATTAATTACATAAGAAGGAGAAAGTCGAAACGTAAGAGCAAGCTTTTCTGCCCCAGGCTTAAGCAGTGTAGGCTTACTTCCACATCCTGGAATTACATCATAGTGTGAGCCTTCCTTCATAGCCATTTTCATAACTTCCTGTATTAAAATTGCCTGGTCGTTTATAGATTTTGCAGACAACTGATGTTGAATTGTGGTCAAATCGTCAGCCTTGACCTGTTCTTTTATGGATTTTACCGACAATTGAGGTTGAGTTACTACTTCATCGTCAGTCTTAACCACTTCTTTGTCAGTCTTAACCACTTCTTTGTCAGTCTTAACCACTTCTTTTTGTTCTTTGTCATGATTTTCATCTTTGTAATTTTCTGTTTTGTTCATAATGTTCTCCAGTTATTAAATATTGTCCCAAAAGTCTGGGGCTTCTTCTCTTTCTTTTCTTGTTTCCTCTTGCGCCATTATGTCCATTCTATGCCTGAAATAATCATTTATAATTCCTTTGCAGCCGTCAATATACGCATTTAACGCTGTTTCTCTTGCGTATTCATAGTGTTTAACTATTACGTCATAAATAATATCTTCACAACAGTTTTCTGCTATCTCGCTTATAACCGTTCTTGCCTGTTTTTTAAAATCTTTATCTGCCAAAAGATAAATTGCCAAATCTTCCCGTACCTCTCTGTCAAGAGAATCAAAGTCAATGTATGTCTTTTCATCTGCTAAGTGCTGCTTAATAATTTCATCAGCAAAATCTACAAATTCGTAGGGAAAAATGGGATTATATTTTCTAATCGGCTGAAATTCATCTGATGTATTCATAAAATTTCCTCAATAATTAATCAAAAGTTTAACTATCTCTTTATGTCCATTTTTAGATGCGTATAGCAAAGCGGAATCATCTTTTGCGTGAATATCTGCGCCATGTTTGATTAAAAGCTTGACCACCTCCAGATGTCCATTTTCCGCAGCCATGCACAAAGCGGAATCATAGCTTGTGTGCACATTTGCGCCATGTTTGATTAAAAGCTTGACCACCTCCAGATGTCCAGATTCCGCAGCAAATCGCAAAGAATAATCATTATCTGCGTGAATATCTGCGCCATGTTTGATTAAAAGCTTGACCACCTCCAGATGTCCATTTTCCGCAGCCATGCACAAAGCGTAATCATTGTATGCGTGAACATTTGCGCCATGTTTGATTAAAAGCTTGACCACCTCCAGATGTCCAAATTCCGCAGCAAATCGCAAAGAATAATCATTATCTACGTGAATATCTGCGCCATTGTCGAGTAAAAT
>Ga0180432_10001489_pt1 | contig 36931 bp, 22 predicted proteins | sample SS_ome_10_FD_132414 | JGI IMG/M metagenome (GOLD analysis project Ga0180432, IMG submission 132414) | Hypersaline lake sediment archaeal communities from the Salton Sea, California, USA - SS_1_MS_2 metaG | ecosystem: Environmental > Aquatic > Non-marine Saline and Alkaline > Hypersaline >... | reverse complement strand
GAACATGGCCACCGCCCGGGCCGGGCGGCGGGCCAAGGAGGTCGGGATCCGGAAGGTTGTGGGTGCACAGCGGCGCGAGCTCATCGGCCAGTTCTACTTCGAATCGCTCCTTCAGAGCGCCATCGCCGTAGTGCTGGGACTTCTCCTGGCGGAGCAGTTTCTGCCCCGATTCTGTGAGCTCATGCGCGCCGAGCTTCAGCTCGACTACCTGGGCAATCCGCTGCTGGTGCCCGGCGTGGTGGCGCTCATGCTGCTCACTGCGCTCGTGGCCGGAAGCTATCCGGCCCTCGTCTTGTCATCGTTTCGACCGGTGAGTATCCTCAAGGGTACGCTTGCGCGCGGGGCGCGCGGGCTTCTCTTCCGCCGCCTCCTGGTCGTTATCCAGTTCGGCATCACCGTGATCCTCGTCATCATCACGACCTCGGTCTATCAGCAGCTGAAGGCGGTGCAGGGGATGGAGCTCGGTTATGATGCCGAGGGCTTGATCCACTTCCGCCTGGAAGGCGGGGCCGATGAGAATTTCGATGCCTTCAAGGCCGCCCTGCTCCGCGATCCCCATGTGACCTCGGTCACCCGATCGACCCATTCCCTTTCGGGAGTCTACTGGAACGGTTCGGGGTGGGCCTGGGAGGGAAAGGATCCGGACGTCGATCCCCTGGTGACCTATCTGGGCACCAGCCTCGACTACGTCGAGACCTTCGGCCTGGAGGTGGCCGACGGTGCGTTCTTCTCCGCCGAGGGGGCCTCGGGCCACGCGCTGGATATCGTCATCAACGAGACCTTTGCCGCCATGCTGGGACCCGGTTCAGCGGTGGGGAAGCGGATCTATCACCCGGGCGACGGAAGCAGGGAGCCGCCGGGGCGAACCATCATCGGTGTGCTTCGCGACTTCCACTACAAGCCGGCTACCGAACCGATCGAGCCGATCATGATGATGTTTGAGCCGCGTGGCGTCACCTGGCGACTGGTGGCGCGCATCTCGGATCAGGACATGCCCGAGACGCTCGAGTTCATCGAGCGGACCTTTCACGACTTCTGTCCCGGACGGCTCTTCGAGTACGCCTTCATGGACGATGAGCTGGGCGCCCTCTACCGCGATCAGCGGCGGTACGTCGACGTCATGGGCACCTACGCGCTTCTGGCCGGCATCATCTCCTGCCTCGGCCTCTTCGGGCTCGCTTCCTACATGACCGAGCAGCGGACCCGGGAGATCGGGATCCGCAAGGTCCTGGGGGCTTCAGTGCCCGGGATCGCGGCCCTCTTGGCGAGCGAGTTCATTCGGTGGGTCCTCATCGCCAACGTCATCGCCTGCCCGATCGGGTATCTGATCATGCGGCGGGGGCTCGAGAGCACTGGGGTCGATGCGGGGGGTAGCGTGCTCGTTTTCGCCCCCGCGGTGCTGGGCTCGCTCCTGCTGGCGATGGTGGCGGTCAGTTTTCGGGCGATCCAAGCGGCGCGGGCCCACCCGGTCGATGCCATCCGATACGAATGACGTTGCCGATCCCGGGGTTACGGCTCCCACCCCAGTGAGATCATGAATGTCCGCCCGTGGTCCAAGGTCCCGCGGTCGGCCCAGCCGTTGTTGGTGAAGGTCGGGTACCGGATCTCCTCATCCAGGAGATTGCTTCCCCGTGCGTTCATCGACAGGCCCCGCCACGGGAAGTGCTCCCAGCGGAGATTCGCTCCCAGGGTCAGCCGATCCGGAGCCGTCTCTCCAATCCGGGCGCCGAATCCCCCCTCGTTGTTCTCCTTGGTCTCGTCCCAGGAGGCCTCCATCTCTCCCACGTAGGTGGCGGTCAGGGCGCAGGTCAGCCCCTCGGCGATACGACACGCCGCCTTGCCGTAGCCCAACACCTCGGGGGAGTAGGCCACGGTCACATCCGGCATCCGCTCATCTTCGGTCTTCTGCACCGTGGTGCTGAGCTCCAACTCGAGCTCATCAAAGAGGCTCGTCTGAACCGTGAGCTCCAACCCCTTCGTGACCATCTCTCCCGCATTGGCCGACCAGCTCTGGTAGTTGCCCTCGGTATCAAACTCCACGATGCGCGTGATCAAGCGTGTTACGGGTGTTGGCGAAGAAGCTGGGACGCATGAGTGCCTCTCCGTAAAGGAGCTTGAGGACGTGTTGGGGGTGCAGCCGGAGGATCGCCCCCAAGCGGGGAATGAGGGCCACGTCATCCTGTTCGTAGCGACCATTCAACTCCTGCTCATCCGGGGTGCCGGCGGCCAGCCTCGCGTGCCCATCGAGGGCAGGTCGTAGTTGTTGTACGTGTCTAGGACTTGTCGCATGAAGGCGCCCGTCGTGATATCCAATCCCGCCGTCGGCGATAGAATGGTGTTCACCTCGAGCTCGACCGCGTCGATCTCGTGCTGCTGGATGCCGTAGAAATCCTCACTGACCATGCGATGTCCGACCGGAAGCGGATCCGGTTGTAGACCAGCTTCGCGTCGAGTGTGAGCGAGCCCGAAAGGCCTCGGCGGTAGTTCACCGCGAAGTCCGAAGCCGTGAGCCGGTTGACGGATCCCTCGGAGACGGCCGGCCGGAGGAACAGCCCTTCCCCTCGGTCTTCCGAGTGGCTCAGTTCCACCTCGAAGCATCCCAGCTGCCCCGAAAAGCCGAACCGCACCTCGCGCTCCTCCAACCTCCCACCGGTGCGGTGATCCTCCGGCACTCCCATCCTGGGCAAGGCCTCGGGACGGCTGACCATTGCCCGAAGCGGTTGATCGATCCCGTCCGTGTCACGAACCGATGCGTGGACTGTATAAGCCAGCTCCTCTTTTCGACCGGACAGCCGACCGTAGAGCTTGTGAGTGGCGGCCGAACCGGTCGCTGCTGTCAGCGATACGTGCTGAGGGTCGGCGGGGAATTCGTTGGTCATGACGTTGATCGCGCCATAGAAGGCGCCGCTACCGAACATCACCGACATGGGGCCCCAAACCACCTCGATCCGGTCGATCGCCTCCACCGGCACGGCGATCCGACTTAGGGGATTACTGCCGTCGTAGTCGTAGACCTGTCGCACCCCATTGACCATGACGATGGTGTTGCTGTTGGGGACGCTGCTCCAGAAGCCTCGCACCCCCACGGTGAATGCCGTCGCGCCGTAGTCATTGATTCCGTAGAGGCCGGGGATGCTTTCCAGGATTTGAGCCAGGGTCGTGTACCCGTAGAGCTCGATGTCGCGGCGGGTCACGATCACCACGCTGGCGGGGATGTCGGCGACCTTCTGGGGCGCCATGGATGCGGTGGTGAGGGTGACCTCGAGGAGATCCGCGAGGCCCATGCCGAAGAGCTCATCGATGGCGACCTGCCCGGTACCGGCACTCGGCTACCCGGCAAGCATCTGGGTGAGGATCAGCACCGCGGCGAGGAGCCCGCGCCGCCGATCGGTACGCAGATTCATCCATCCTCCCTACCGGCTCAAGGGCCGGCCGCCCAGATCGGGCGTATCGAGCCCCAGCCCAGTCATCGGCCTGCCAGAGGGTGTGCTGTAGCCGCGGGGGGGGCAAGTCGTGCTCGGAGCCGGAGGGCGGATCTCCTAACCTCCTATAGGGGAGCACGTTGGTTGTGGATTGAGGATTCGGGACGCGATGCTCTATGCACTGGGAATCGCGGCGGTAGTGTTGCGGCGGACCTTCCCGCAACTCGAGGGGCCGCAACCCATTGAAGAGTCCGAATGCTACCGGAGTGGCATCCCGAATCCTCTACCCACGACCCTCATGCCTCCCAGGTCTCCTTTTTCCGCCGACCGGCCCCGGAAACTGCTAGACTTAAAACCAACAGGCAACTCGGCCGCCACCCCTCCCCGGTCGATCGTGCCGGACCGGGAGGTTGACTACACCATGCGATCCACTCAGCCGCTGAACATTGTCCTCCTTTTGGGGTTGGGGGCACTCATCCTGGCCGCACCGGAGGCCGAGGCCCATGCGTACCGGGTGGCCCCGAGCAGCTCGGAGAACCATCTCTATCTCTCTATTGCAGGGGAAGTTGCGGACCTCCGCATCACCACCCGGCCCGCCTGGATCGACATCACATCGGTCCGAGCCCGGCCCGAGCCGGTGATCGAGTTCGCCGTCTCCCCGTCGGCTCCGATCGGTGCGCGGGGAGAGGTGGCCCTCGTGCTCCATCTGATCGAACCCGAGCTGACCATCACCCATCGGGTGGCCGTGGCGGTGACTGCCTCGGCGCCCGCGACCCAAACCGATCCCCGCGCCCCGCTGTGCTGCGGCGATCGCCGGGCCGCTCTGGAAGAAGAAGGGCGGCTCGGGGCCGGCGCGATCCGACTGAACGCCGCGCCCAATCCGTTTGCGGGAGAAACCACGTTGCGATTCCACACTCCCGCCGAGGGTGGAATCGCTGAGCTTCGGATATGCGATATCACCGGTCGGTGCGTTCGGAAGATGGTTACCCTCCCCCTGTCCTCCGGCGAGCATCGGGTTACATGGGCCGGTGAGGACGACGCGGGGCACACTGCGCCGCCGGGCGTCTACTTCGTGAACATCGTCTCCGGAAACCGAACCGCCGCGTGCAAGGTGCTTCTCCTGCGCTAGCGGGCCGGGTACCGGACTTCAAAGGGGGGCTGCGCTGTGACGCGAATCGGCGTCTTGCTGCTACTGACCACCGCACTTATCGTCGTCGCCGAGGGGACCGAGATCTACGACTGCGTCCCGTTGCCCTCGTCCGACTGTGCCGAGACGTATCCCGCCCGGCCCTCCGGCGTGCTTTTGGATGCCGCCTTCTCCCGCGACGACGTGGAGGCCGATCCCGGCATCTTCATGCAGTCCAATCAGACTTCAGTCGACGAGATGAATTTCGGCTACCTCAAATACCGCATGCGCCCGTTCACGCTCGATGCTGCCGATTCGATCACCTCCGGCACCATTGAGCTCGACATCGAGGGAGGCATTTTGGAGGCCTTCCAGATGGGGGGTGAGCGGCTGGAGCTTCCCCGCCAGTTCGATCGGGCCGAGCTGCCCTTCACGTTCCTGGTGAACGCCACCGCCTGCGGTGTCGATCGGATCGTAGCCACGACCGAGGCCGACGACGCGGGCGATGAGGTCAGGGTGCGCGTCGGCCACGCCTCCGATTTGGCGGGACAGGTTCTTCCCGGACATCCCTTCTTCCGCTTCGCCGCCGCGATCAACTCCGATCAGCTCGTCCACACGGCGATCGATCCCGTTCGGCATGCCGAGCGTGTCGGCCTCACCTACCAGATCTATCTTGTGGATCACAAGACCCCCGAGATGTGGGAACAGGATCCCACGCTCGAGGATGTCAGCGGCCGCACCGAGGCGATGACGGTCCAAGGCGCATCGATCGCCGACAACATCGCGTCGGTATGGGATCCGCGATGGGTCGCCGCGAAGCCTTCCGAGAGCCCTTTCGATGTCGTCTTCGACTTCGGCGCCGACGGCACCCTCGATCCGGGTGATTTGATCGATGGTCTAAGCCCGGTCGAAGCCGGCTTCTACCTCATGGGCGATCTGAGCGCCCGCGGGTCCCATGAGACCGAGATGTTAGGCTACTGGGGAGGCTGGGGGCGTGCCCAGGTGACCTACTGGCCCGCCGACATCGCCACCATGGGGCAAGTTCCCCTGGTCATGATCAGTCACGGCAACGGCCACGAACACACCTGGTACGACTGGCTGGGGCACCACCTGGCGTCCCATGGCTACGTGGTCTGCTCTCACCAGACCACCGCCGGCGGAGGGCCCGAGACCGCTTCGCTATCGACGCTGGTGAACACCGAGTTCATCATCGCTCATCAGGATACGATCGCCGGCGGTGTCTTGAACGGTCACATCGACGCCCACCGCATCACCTGGATCGGACACAGCCGGGGAGGGGAGGGGGTGGTCCGCGCCTATGACCGACTGCTCGAGCACGACTACGTTCCACCCAACTATGTCGCCGAAGACGTCGTCCTCATCAGCAGCATCGCGCCTACCGTGATCCTGCCGACGACCGATTCCGATCCCCATGACCGCAACTATCACTTGATCGCGGGATCGGCCGATGGGGATGTGAATGGGGGCGCGGAGCACTCGAGCCTCCAGTCGCTGCGGATCACACAGGCGGCGCGGGGTAACGTCCAGGTCACCTACATCCACGGTGCCGCCCACAATGATTTCAACTGCTGCGGGGCAAACGACGCCGACGGGCCCGAGATCCTGGGTCGCGAGGAAGTGCAACGAATCGCCAAGAGCTATTTCCTGGCCCTCATCAGGGTGTACATCGAGGGGAGCATCCCAGCCCGCGACTTCTTCACACGTCCCTACGAGGACTACCATCCGCAGGGGATCGGTGAGCACGTGACTATCGCCAACCAGTTCAAGCCGGCCGAGGGCGGGCCGCACTTCGTCATCGACGACTACCAGACGGCCGAGGATCCGGCCGTCAGCAGCTCGGGGGGAGCGGTGGTGTCAACCATGGCCGAGCTCCACGAGGGCGCTTTGAACGATGCCAACTACACCTTCACGTGGACACCGGAAGATCCCATGAACGGGATGACCCAGCAGGGCTCCAGCGATGCCTATCGGGGTGGGGTCGTCTTCGAGTGGACGCTGGGTGAGCACCGATTCTATGAGCTCGAGATCATCCCCGACGAACGGGACCTGACCGACGATGCCTACCTCTCTTTCCGGGCCTGTCAGGGCTCCCGCCATCCCGAGACGGTTCGGGCCTGGCAAGATGCGGACGATCCGGTCGAGATCGTCCACGGCACCCCGCTCTCCTTCGTGGTCACGCTGCGGGACGGGCAAGGCACGACTAGCTCGATCGATTTCGGCAGCTACGGACGCTTGACCTCACCGTATCTCCGAACCGGTCTGGGGCCCGGCGCGGGCTGGGCCAATGAGTTCTGCACGCTGCGCCTTCCCCTGGAGGCCTTCGAACGCGACGGTACCGGCATCGATCTGAGCTGCATCGAGGCGGTGCGCTTCGACTTCGGCGAGGGTTTTGGAGCTCCGCGCGGAAGGGTGGGCATGGACGATGTCATGCTGATCGGGCGCGCGGAATCGTCCGAGCCGGCGGCGCGCGCGGCGAGCCCCGTTTCCCTGACGCATGACTATGGGGACGCCCCCGCGGTGATTCCCACGGACCAGGGCGCCTCGGTGCGTGACCTTATCTACGCGCGCAGTTTCACCCTCGAAGAGCCGTTCACCTATCTCTGGATGCGCGAGCATCCCCAGGTGACGAGCGGGACGATCCTGGTCCTGGACGTGGATCGCGCCTATGCGCGACCCCGGCCCGTCGACATGCCGGTTCTCTATGTCGGCGGCACGCCGGCGGAACTGATGAATGTCGGCTACGAATCGGGAACGATCATCGCCATCGTCCCGGGCAACCGGGACCTGACGGCCGAGCCGATCTTCTTCGGATCGATCGAGCTTCCCGAACGGGTCGACGCATCGCGCGGTCAGGAGGAGTTGGCGGCCGCGTGGGCGGCCGGCATCCGGCCCTTCTCATCCGAGACGGTGAGGAGGGCGAACGCGCGGGGCGGCCGGCTCCTCGCCGCGCGCACACCCAAGGAGCTGCTCCTGGCGATCGCCGATCTGCTCGATTCGTATGCGCCCGACGAGTCCGACCGCACCCGCGCCTACCGCGCACCCGAGGTGCGCCGCTAGTGCATGCACTTGATCACCTGCTCCGACTCGTCGAACCAATCGTCGTCGCAGATGGCGCTGGGCTCGGAGCCCAAGTCCCATTCCGAGCTTCGACTGCCGCCGGAGCCCATCCAGTAGTAACGGTGGTCGGATGCGGTCCGCCCTGCGGGGCTCACGGAGACCCGGGCCTCATCGAGTTCTTGCAGGTTGGATAACTCGAACTCGACGTAGCCTTCATCGCTGCTCCCGCTGGTTTGAGCGACGATTCCGATGCCGGGACGGAAAATCGTGACCTCGATGAGGGCGTTGTCGATCGCCTCCTCCTCCGGACAGGTCACCACCATCAGCTTCAAGCGGCCGCTCTCCGCGGCCGCCGGGGCGGGCCGCAGAAGCGCCGCCAGGCAAAGGAGCGCCACATAGCCCAACTGCACTGGGTGTCTTGTCATGGAATACCCCCCTTCTGGATGTGGCCTTACCCGGGCGAATCCCGGGTAGGGAAGGGGGAGAAAGCAAGGAGTGGTCCATCGGCAGGGCGTAGGAGGAGCGCGGCCGGGTGTGTGCGCAAATCTCTTCAGAAAAGCTAGTTACAGGCACAACCCCGAGAAATAGGGCAGGCCGCAGCGTGAAAGCCGACCCAATGATTGCCGGATCGCCTGGGGACGGTGCGAAATGCACGCCCGGAACCGAACATGCGCCCCGAATGGGGCAGCTAGTCGCGCCACCCCCGTCGCGGGATATCGTGCTTCTCGAGTTTTCGGATCAACGAGTTGCGATGGATTCCCAATAAATCCGCCGCATTTGTCTGATTGCCCTTCGAGAGGGTCAGCGCCTTGATGATCGCCTCCCGCTCCCGCTGCATCAGCGGCTTGAACGTCTTCCTTTGGCGGGTCTTCTTGCGAGCTGCAAGCCTCCGGCTGTCGGGTTCCCCCATGCGGGGGGACAGGATCTCCTGCAGTTGCTTGCGACCGATGCGGGATCGATCGGCGAAGACGAGGATCCGCCGTACGCAGTTCTCGAGCTGGCGAACATTGCCCGGCCAGCGCTGATTCTGCAAGAACTCCAGCGCATCGGGGGTCAAGCGGACTTCACCGCGATCCGCCGACGCATCGGAGTGCTTGCGCATGAAGTGTCGGACCAGCACCGGAACATCCTCCAGCCGCTTGCGCAGCGGTGGGATGTGCAGCTCGAGCACGCTGATTCGATAGTACAACTCCCGCCGGAAGCGCTTCCGGCGGATGTCGGCTTTCAGGTTGCGTGACGTCGCGGCGATCAGGCGGACGTCGACCGGGTATTCCCGCTTTCCACCCACCGGTCGGATGCGGCCGGTGTCGAGCGCGCGGAAGAGCTTCGCCTGCAGGGGAGGGGTCAAGTCGCCGATCTCATCCAAGAAGAGGACGCCCCCATTCGCTTCCCGAAACAGGCCCATCGCGCTATCGGTCGCACCCGTGAACGCGCCCTTGGCATGGCCGAAGAAGACGCTCTCCAGGAGATCGGCAGGCGTGGCCGCACAGTTGTAGGCAATGAAAGGCGCCTGGGCCCGGTTGCTCGCCTCGTACAGGGAGCGGGCGAACAGTTCCTTGCCGGTGCCGTTTTCCCCCAGCAGCAGGATCGGATCCGCAGCCCGTGCCGCGTTTGCCGCTGCCTCGATCACGGACCGCATCTCCGCGCTCACGGTCACGATGCGATCGAATGATCGCGAGGTAGCCTTCTGTCGCAGCTTGCGGATCTCGTCGGTGGCGTCGCAATGGAGTCGGGCGTTTTCCAATGCAACCGCGGCCAGGCCGGCGAACGCTTCCAGGAAGCGCTCGATCTCCCTGGCGAACGCCCAGGATGTCGATGGCGCATCGAGGTAGATCACGCCGATCGTCCTGCCGCGGGTGACCAACGGGGCGCACAGGACCGAATGGATCTGCTTCAGGGGAATACTCGGGATGTCCCGGAGCCGGGGATCGGAGGAGGCATCTTGGCTGATCAGAACCTCACCCCCCTGTCCCCGCCGCAGGATGGTCCGACTGATCTGCTCCAGCTCGGTCAGTTCTTCGCCCTCCACATTGAGTGCAATGATGGGAACCAGAACCGCGTCGGGGCCCGGCCCGAAGAAGAGGATGCCCCGCTCGGCCCCAACGGTCCGGATGGCGGTTTCGAGGATCTGTTTGGTCAGGGACTGCAGGTCGAGATTGCCGGCGATGGACCAGACCACGCTTCGGAAGGCGCGGAAGACCTGAAGGCCCCTCTCCTGATCGTTCGCATCGGGTGCGGCCGCGGGGGGGATGACCGATGGCGACTCCCGGGCCATGTCCGCGAAGAGACTCTGGAGCTCCGCCGCGCTCGACACCGGATGGGTCCACTGCGGTCCGCTCTTGTTGGATGAGGATGTCATGATGCGTCTCCTCCCTTTTCGAGGCCTATATGAGTCTTGAGGCACTGCATGTGAAGGTGCCGGCAGCCGGCATCTCGCGCGAGGGCGATGGCGTGATCCAATGCCGCAACGGTCCCCTCGGGATCGCCGGTCAGGCGGAGCGCTTCCGAGATGCCCTGCCAGGCTCGTCCCCGATAATACTTGTGACCGGTCTTCGAGAGGAGCCCTAGTTCCTCCCGAAACGCGGCGGCCGCTTCCGCCCCGGAGTCGCGCGCGAGGGCCACACGCCCCCGGTGGTGGAAATAGCGGGCCACCCGCAGTCGGGTGCTGATGCCCTTGGCCAGGTGTTGTGCTTCGGCGAGCTGTTCAGCGGCCTGATCGATCTGGCCGCGCGATTGCGCAACCAGCGCGCGCACCCGCGCCAAGATGATCTGGTCTTCGTCGCTCTTGCCCAGCTCGATCTTGGACATACCCTCCGCATGCTCCCGCGCCGTCTCCCACTCATCGGTGTCGAGAAGGATGTCGACGAGGTCCCGGAGACAGCTGGTGGTCTGCCAGGATGGCCCGTAACGGCGAGCGTCCTCCAGCGCGCGGGTGACCTCGGTGATGGCCGCGCGGGTCAAGCCGCGATGCAAATAGCAGAAGGCCAGCAATCGGCGAAGGGGTAGACGCATCGCCACGTACCCCCAAACGTGCGCCTGATCGAGCAGGGCGTGGGCTTCCCGCGACGCCGGTTCGGCGCGATCCATCTCGGCCCAGGTCCAGGCGCGATGGGTGCGGAGCAGGTAGGCCCGGACCGGGGTCACCGTTTCCGGCAGCCGCCGGATGCCTTCATCCGCACAGCGGGCCGATTCTTCCAGGTTTCCCGATCTCTGGTACATCTGGGCGAGGTTGTACTGCATCTGGGCCCGCACCTCGGGGTCGACGGCGGAGCCGGTCGCCTGCTGCATCGCTTGGATTCCGGCCTTCGGATCGCGCGTGAAGCGGAGAACCGCAAGGAGCTGCAAGGTGAGCGGCTCGTAGAGGAGCCGCGTTCCCTCGAGATGGGATCGCGCTCGTTCCGCCAGGGTCTCCGCTTCCTCCGCCCGGCCCTGGTAGAACGCGTGCAGCGCCCGATGGAAGTCGAGCACGCCGGGCGCGACGCCGGAGCCCTGCCGCTCACGTTCCTCCAGATCGGTGAGGTAGCGGACGTAGCCATCCGGGTCGGGAAGCGTGATGGCACGATTGAGAAGCTTGAGGATGGCCTCGGCCCCCTTGGCGCGATCCTCACCCGCCCCCGCGCGCTCGGTCAGCACCACCCCCACGCGGGGAGAGGCATCCCGCAGGGCATCGGTCACCGCGAGCAGAACCTGCTGTTCCGTCCACGAAGGGCCCAGGAGGCGCGAGAGCTCCTGCACCATCCGGGAGGCCGCCTCCTCCGTCCAGGTTTCGGGAGGCTCTCCAGGGTAGGAGAGGAGTTTCAGCGTATCGGGTCCGCGCCGCTCCTCCTTGGCCTGCAGCAACGCTTTCCCCAGATACTCCGCCTCATGGGACCGCTGACCCAATCGGCGGGCACGCCGGCAGGCGAAGAGGACGTCCTCGCAGCGGTCGGGGTCGGGCAGAGCATGGGTATCAATCCACCGATCGATCGCCTCCACTTCTTTGGGAGGCCGAGCGAAGGATTGGCGCCAAAGCTGGCGCGTGACGAACGCGAGGCGGTCGGGACCGTCGGGCAGGAGGCAGCCGTGATCGAGGAGCTGGTCGAATCGATTGGGGTCTCCGAACTCGGTGAGCAGCCTCAGCGCGAGCTCGCCCGGGAACGATCTTCCCGCCCGGGCGCAGATCCGCAGCGCGGAGACCAATGGCGTCGGCAAGAACGGCGGTGCCAAGGACTGGGGACGGGGGAGCCATCCCGCCTGCGCCCCGCCGGCACGTTCACGGTCAACACGCCACTGGTACTCCCGCTCGGAGCCACACCGCAAGACAAGAGACCGAAAACCCTCGGCGGAGAGCTGTAGGTCTGCATCTGTCTGCGCGTGTAGGCGGTTCGCCAGGTCTTCGGTTTGGCCTCCCCCCGACCCCAAACTATCGGCCACGATCTCGGCGAAAGGCCCTCCTCCCAGAGGGGGGAGCGCCACCCGCTCCCACGAGTTCTTGATCAGAATCTCGCGCAGCCCATCGGCGCCAAGCCCTGGGAGCCAACGCAGCCCCGGCGACGGATCCGGCACACCGCAGAGAACCACCTCCCCGGCATCTCGACACTCCGCCAGGTAGTGGGCGAAGGCGTCCGGATCGCAGGCGGGTCGCTCGAGGGATGCCACATCCACCAGTCGCAGCGGTGGACCATCTCGGGAGACCGTGGCCAAGAGCGCTTCCAACAGGAAGCGGGTCTGGCCGATGCCTCTCCGGGACTGAAGCAATATCCGTGCCACTTGCTTGCGGGCCAGCTGCGAGACGACCTCCTCGAGCTGATCATGGCGCCCCCGGAGCGGTCCGGCGGGAAACGGAGGATATCGATCCGGGGACGGGGGCAGGTCGAAGAGGTCCGTCAGCTCATCCCTCACCGCGAGGATGTGCGGGTATCGCCGTCCCGGAAGCGGGTCCCGCATCCGCTCCAGCAGCCCCCCCCATCGGCGCTGGCGCGGGAGGTCGGGGAAGATCTCCGAGAAGGTCACCGCCAGCGAGTACTGGTCCGCGCGCCCATCGATCGCCCACCCGCGCAGCATCTCGGGCGCCATGTAGGGGGGAGTGCCCCCGAGATCCTGGTCCGGATCCGCGAGGGGAGCGATGGAGAAGCCGAAGTCCAAGATGCGGACGCGATTAGGGGCATCCTCCGGCAAAATCAGGATGTTCTCGGGCTTGATATCGCAGTGGGTATAGCCGGTTCGGTGTAAGTGACCCAAGGTTTGGCAGATATCCCGCATTAGGCCCGGACGCTCGTCGGGATGGATCTCGGACGCCGCCTGACCCAGCGGATAGCCCCCGCAGCGCTGCAGAGCGACCCAGAACTCCCGATTGGCGGTCCAAAAGGCGTCCAAGACCGCAGGCGCGAGACCCGGGGGCATGGCCAAGAGGGCCCGCAGCTCGCGCATCAATCGGGTTCGCTCGTCGGTCTTGAGGACGACCGTTCGCCCGTTCAGGCGATCTTCTCCCAGGCAAACCTGGCGTTCACCGGCGCCTCCGAGATGACGGGCCATTCGGTAGCGCTGATCGACCTGAACTCCCACTCGGTCACCTCCGGGGCAGCGGGGTGAATGCCGTGGGCGGGGGCCACCCGATGGCTCCAGATACCACGATTATAGGGAATGCCTAGGAAATGTGCAACCGGATTGCCCACAAAACGAACAGTCGTTCGATATCGCACAGACTAGGGCGTCGGTAAGAGGACGACCGCCCCCCGAATCTCCCCCCCGCGCAGTCGCCTCAGCGCCTCGTTGGCCTCCCGCAGAGGATGGGTTTCGATCTCGGTCTTCACGGGGACTTGGGGCGCGATTTCGAAGAACTCGCGGCCGTCCCGGCGGGTCAGGTTGGCGACCGAACGGATGGTCCGTTCCTCCCAGAGCAGGCGGTACGCAAAGCCCGGAATCTCGCTCATGTGGATGCCCGCGCAGACAACCGCGCCCCCTTTCTGAACGGCCCGCAGCGACAGAGGCAGTAGCGCACCCACCGGGGCGAAGAGGATCGCGGCGTCCAAGGGCCGGGGCGGCATCGTGTCCGAGTCCCCCGCCCACACCGCCCCCAGCCGCTCGGCGAACGCCTGCTTTTCCCGGTCCCCCGGCCGCGTGAAGGCGTACACCTCGCGTCCCTGGTGGATGGCGACCTGCGCGATGATGTGCGCGGCGGCGCCGAACCCGTAGAGTCCGAGCCGGTGCGCGTCACCGGTCATGCGAAGCGATCGATAGCCGATCAGACCCGCGCAGAGCAGCGGTGCCGCCTCGGCATCGCCGTAGGCATCGGGGATCGGGAAGCAGAAACGCGGATCGGCAACCGTGTACTCGGCGTAGCCGCCGTCGATCTGGTAGCCCGTGAAACCGGGCGTATCGCACAGGTTCTCGCGCTCCGTGCGGCAGAAAGGGCACGCTCCACAGGTGCGACCCAACCACGGCACTCCAACCCGGGTGCCTAGGATCGCCGGGTCCGTTCCCTCACCCGCGCCGACCGCCCGGCCAACGATCTGATGACCCAGGATCAACGGAAGCTTGGCCTCGGTGAGGTCCCCATCGAGGACATGGAGATCGGTGCGACAAACCCCGCATGCGAGAACCTGGAGCAGAACCTCTCCAGGGCCCGGCTGGGGCACGGGACGATCAACCTGCCGCAAGGGTCGGCCGATCTCTTCCAGCAGCATCGCTTTCATGACCACCTCCGAACACCTCATCATACCATTCCAACGTGCGCATGATACAAAACACCGCCGATCCGGAGCTTGCGGCTCCGGATCGAGCGGCGGCGCGTCGAGGGGGTACGGGGTGGGTCCTAATCGCGACTGTCAGGCTCTTCATAGCTCGGATCCGGCGGGGGTTCCGAGGCATCGTCGACCGCCATCTCCTGCCGGGTCCGGTAGTACTTCCAGAGCAGGTAGATTCCGACGCCGAGCACCAGCAGGGGCCAGAAGACCTCGAGGAAGTCGAGTTCGAGTCCGAAGGTGATCCGCAGCGTCAGCACGAGTCCGAGAAGTGCGAGGATGATGCCGGATACCAGTGGATTGTCGCTCGGCAACCGGGCCGATTCCTCGCCGACCAGAGACAGGTTGTACAGCTTGGCTCTTCTCCAAGCATCGACCATGTTGAAGATCCAGAAGAACGAGAGAAACAGACCGAAGAACGGTTCGACATCGGCGGCCCCACCGCTGCTGAGCAGCGTGATGATGGCGGCCACCACCAGGACGTTGATGAAGCCATTGATGTAGTAGCCGACATAGATCTGCCCCAACCCCGGCATCAGGGAAAGGAAAGCGGCCAGGCCGGGCGACTTCTCCATCGCATTCCGTCTCCGCGGCTTCAGATTCCCCGACTCCAGGCATGGCTTGCAGTAGACCGAACCCTTCCAGTGGATCGCACACTGCTCGCACAGCGGATTCTCGCACTTGCCGCAGACGGCAACCGCCGTCGCTTCGGGGTGGTTAATGCAGTTCATAGTGATCTCCTTCCGGTTGAATCCCCATGTCCGAGGATCCCTCCTTCGGATTGGTTTCCTCTTCATCCACTTCCAGGCCGATTCGGGTAAGCGCGCGCTGCCCCCACGACCGCACCAGGGTCGAGGGGAAGCCGGCCACCGAAGTTCCCGCCGTGAGGCGGTCCAGTGCGTCGTAAGCCCAAGACGCAACCGTACCCCGGGCGCCGGAGACCGTATCGTCGACCTCCTGGCGCCGGGCGTCGAAGAATGTGGTGACCTCACCGCGGACTTCGCCGGCCGCCAGCTCGAAGCGCTGCACACGCGCTTGCTCGGCGGTCTGGATGCTGCGGAACCAACGGCTCGGGGCCTCACCGGCCAGGGGGGCGATGAGCAGGGCACAGACGACCGCTCCCTCCCAGACGAACTCCGGCTTGCGCCACAGCGCACGCAGGACCTCCAGGAATCCGGGGCGGGCCTCAGCCGACGGCGCGGGCGTGATCATGGGCCGCGCCCGGCGCGTCTGTTCCATCACCTCCCGGGCAAACGACGCATCGGCCAGAAGCCGGGGCATCGCCGCGTAGTACAAGGGAAGCTCGTTCAACGTCTCGGCCAGGCCTCGACAGGCGGCGCACCGACCCAGATGCTCCTCCACCAGTCGGGTTGTGTGATCGGCGAGATCGTGATCCAGCCGCTCGGCCAAGCGCATCCGAATGTATTGGCAATCCGATCCCATCGTCCGCTGGATGATATCCTCCAGCAGCCCGGTCGCCCCCGCGGGTGTGGTCGACCGCACGTCGGGATCGGTCATCTGTTCGCACGCGAGCTGATGACAAGCCGGACAGCTCGCCTCGTGAGCCACCATGCGCGTGAAGTCGGGCTCCGCCAGGTCTCCCGCCAAGTAGCGAGGCAGCATCTGACCGAAGGCTCTACAATCCATTGGATCCCTCCGGTTGTGCTCCCGACTGCAGCTTTCGGATCGCGCGCGCGAGCTCGACCCGCGCGCGGAAGATCCGCGACTTCACGGTTCCGATCGGCAGACCCAACATGTCGCCGATCTCTTCCAACGACTGCCCCTGGAGATCCTTCAAGACGATCGCCTCACGGCTGATCTCACTCAGGTGGTCCAGCCCAGTCTGCACGAGCTCCCGCCGTTCGCGCTTCACGAGCCGCCGATCGGTCGGCTCCGCGTTCGAGCTCAGATGGGGCAACTCATCGACTGGGGTGGCCACCAAAACACGATCCCGCTTGCGGGACCGGTACCGGTCGATGCAGACATTCCGGGCGAGGCTGTTGAACCAGGTGCGGAAGGGCCGGTCCGCTTCGTACTGGTCCATTTTCTGGTACAGCCTCACGAAGATCTCCTGGCCCACGTCGCGGGCCTCTTCCCGGTTGCCGGTGAACTGGTAGGCGAGATTGAGGATCCGATCCTGATGCCGCCGGATCAGGCTTTCCCAGGCTCGGGAGTCGCCGTCTCGGCAGAGCAGGATCAATGCCTCGTCGGTTCTCGCCATCCCCATCCCATCCGTCTTCGGTCTTGGGGGCCGGTGAGCCTCTCTCCCCGGCGCTGTCGGAAATTCCTACGACCTCGTCGGGGGCAGGGTTCGGTGGAAAAGCAGGGCGGTGGCCCCTCCCGAGGCTGTAAAGGGCCACCACGATAACGACAGGTGAATGTCATGGTTAGGTGGTCCCACTATCCTGCTCCCCTTGCCATTGCCCCCCCGATCATGAGAACACCGCTTCGATGTTCCGGCTCTTCTCGGGGACTTCGAACAGCGCATGTATGATGATTGTCGCGTCCTCATCCATGCTCGTCCTTGTGATTTTCTTCAATTCCTGGTCGCTGGTCACCCAATGCTCCTCCGTCCCCTCCTTTGTCTTGAAGATCATCCCAACGGCAAGACATGGAGCGGTGCCCGTCTCATTCCCCACGTCGTATCGCAGACTCACACACGAGGGGATGTATTGGAAGCGACCCTTTCGCGGTACTCTGCCCTTCAGTCGTACCTTGATCAACTTGCCATCATCGCTCTTTGCCCTCAACACATTGCCCTGCGCATCGTATTCCTCAAGTGTTGTAATCTCCTCTATCGTGAATCCGAGTTCTGAGTAGTCCAGCACATCTGCTGGCCAGTGGCCCCGGGGAACGTCAACCCCCAGCAGTGTTGCCATCACGAGCTCCATCAGCGCGTCCGTTCGCAGCCTCCCGGCGCTTCCATCAAATGTCTGACACGTGGATATGGTGACTCCATGTGCGGGGAAGTAGTAGAGGACAGAAGATGTGTTCCCAAACGTTCCCTTATGGCCATAGTACGGCCCGTAGGGGGAGTCCTTTATCGTCTCTATCCCCAAGCCGTAGCTTCCATCTTCCTCCAGCCCATGGATCATCCGCTCGAAGGTCTCTTCGGTCTGGAACAACATTCCCGAGGTCAGTGCGGTCATGTAGGTGATGAGATCGTCCGCGTTGCTGATGATCCCGCCGGCGCCGATCGCCCAGCTCGCGTTGAACGCCTGGCCGTCATAGAGCTTGCCTTCGAAGTCCTCATACCCATGGGCCACATCGGGTCGGTTGGAACCGAAAGGACCTTCCGAAAGGAAGGTGTTCTCCAGTCCGATCTTCCACAAGATGTGCCTCTGCAGAGATTCGCCGTATGGCTCGCCCGTCACGTGCTCAAGGAGACCGGCGAGGAGAAGGTAGTTCGTGTTCGAATACTCGAAGGACCCTCCCGGTTTGAAGCCAGGCTCGCCCCTGCCGGGTAGCATGCTGACGATTTCCAGGAGTGTCCACTCGCGGGAGGGATCACGTAGTACGTTCTCACGGAATGACCCAAGACGCGAGAGTGTGAGAAGCCCACTTCGATGAGCAAGGGTATGCCCCACGGTAATCTCTGTGCCATACGTGACCTGCGATAGCACCGCGGCGCAGTCTGGGGGCAGGTAATCGACCAGGCGGCCGTTCAGGTCGACCTTGCCCGTTTCGACCAACTGAAGGACGAGGGTGGCGGTGAAGGTCTTGGTAATGCTGCCGATGATGAACTTGTCGTCGAGTCTGATCGGTCTCGCCTTGGTGGAGTCGAAGTAGCCATAGGCAGCAGTTACCGGTTCTCGATTCGGTATGTCGATTTGGACGATGGTCCCCAGAACACCCGCCTTGCCCGAAACATACGTAGTGACGAGTTGTTGCAAGTCACCCGAAGTCATGCTCAGTCCATTCTCGTCACGCGCGCTGCCGGTCGCGCGGGCGGCTCTATCCCCTTGCGCGACTGCGGCGGATGCGCCTTCGAGCGCTTGATCGTCCGGGGTTGAGCCTGATTGGGAGTTGGAGCAGCCTGCGAATAGCAGGGGACAGACGAGTGCGAGAAAGACATGGGAGTTGGCTCGCTTCATTGTGGATCACCCTCGTTTAATGGTTTGGTCGTGCCCTCAGCCATCAGCCGAGGATTGCCGCTTCTCGAGCGGGGTACTGCGTCGAGCGTGGGGAGCCCAAGGCCGGGAAGCGGTGGTTCGGCGTATGGATCTCCTGGGTAGGAAGCGCTCTCGCCACTCCTCGATCGCCGTCGCAGTGAACCCCGAGGATCCAGCTGGCTTCCTCATCGCGGTCTCTCCCTGCAGGGGCCTCAGGACCAACGCGGCCCGTCGCCTTGCCGTCGATCACTGAACCCCCTGGGAAGGGATGCTCTGCCATCCGACATGCCGAAGCATGTCGTGTTGGTGGACTCTATGGCAAGGGGGACAGGCTAGCGGGAGAAGCTCCCGACTCCCCTGCATACGGTTCGGCGTGTATCTTGTTGCGCCGGGGTCGGTAAGCGGTCAGGGCAGGGGTCCGACTGGCCAGGGGCGAGGGCTACCAGATGAAGGAGAACCCCAGGGCCACGGACAAGGGGACATCGTAGATCGGTGAATCGGGGACGGAATCCGTCGGTGTTGACACTGCAGGCGCTGCGGGCTCTCACATACGCCAAGACCGGCACCGAACCCCGAGAGAGAAAAAACCCGCCAGCTAAGACTCTACAGATCCACACGCTACAGCCGTCAAGCAGCAGGGCGTCGATCTGCGCCCCGCTCCGGGACACGCCCGGGACTTGCATCCGCCCGTGCTCGCGCGGGACACTGCGGGAGCCCCCTCGGGTAGCAGATGATGGCGAAAGGAGACGCAGCGCGTGGCCAGGACCTACTCGACCTCCTTTCGCCTGCGGGCCATCGCGATCACCCTCCTCTTGCTCGTGATCTCCGGCGCAACCTTCGACCCCAAGCTCTTCGTCAGCGGCGACAACGTCGACTATCTCCTCCTTGCGCAGCGCGTCTTCCAGGAGGGCGAATGGTGGGGAAGTCCCAAATTTCCCCCCCTCCTTCCGATCCTGCTCGCGCCCGTGCAGGCGCTCTTCGGACCGGGATTCATCGCCGCGAAGATCCTCATGGTCCTGATGTATGCGGCCACGGGCCCCTTCCTACTCAGTCTGGCCGAGAGACGATTCCGACCCGGCTGGGCTTTGGTGATCACGCTGGCCGCCCTGGTCTCGGTGCCGGTGGTCGAGTACTCCCACTACGTGATGTCGGAGATCCCTTTTCTGCTGCTCAGCGTCGTTGCGCTTGCGCTGGCCGAGCGATTCCTGGCTCGCCGACAGGAGGGTGGCGGGCGAAACCGGATCCTTCCGATCCTGCCCATTGCCCTGGCCGCCGGCGCCGCCTTCTATACCCGAACGATCGGCATCGTGCTGCTGGCGGCCTTCCCGGCCGTACTTCTCCTCCAGCGCCGCTGGCGGGCGATGTTGATCGCGGCCGGCGTGTGCGCGCTCCTCCTCACTCCCTGGATCGCCCACACTGCGCGGACGCAGCACGAGGGGCAGAACTATCTGGAACAGGTCCGTCTCGTCAATCCGTACCATCCGGAACTGGGTGAGATTGACCTGACGGGAGCCGTGGAGCGCCTGCAGATCAATGGACGGCTGTATTTCTGCCGCGGCATCCCGATGACCGCTGTGCCCTGCACCTACATCAGCTCCTACTCGTACCTCCCGACCTCCGACTACCCGCTGCCCGATGCTGCCGGGATCCTGGTGGCGGCGGCATTGGGATGGGGCCTGTGGTGTTCCCGCCGCTTCCTGCCGGCGACCTCCGCGTACGCGGCGGCCTACCTTGTTGTCTGCCTTGCTTGGCCTCCGGTGTGGATGGGTGAGCGGTTTCTGGTGCCCCTGCTGCCGATCACCTTCGTCCTCCTGGCCTCGGGACTCGCCCGCCTCGGCGCCCCCTTGGTCTCCCGGTGGCGCGACCTGCGCCGGGCTCCCGCGGTGGCGCTGGCCATCATCCTCCTGCTGGCGGCGCACAAGCTGGTCCTCTATGCGCAGGAGGTTCCCCGGTACCCGACACGCTGGCAGGCGTACTTCATGGCCACCGAGTGGGCGCGCGATCATCTGGCGCCCGATGAGCTCGTGCTCGACCGCAAACCGAACATGTTCGAGTACGTCACCGGGCGGCGGGCAATCAGCTTTCCCCGCGAAGCCGATGACGAGCAGATGCTGGCCTATCTGCGGCGGAACGGGGTCACGGTGGTTCACGTCTCCAGCATCCCGTACACGGACGTGCTCGAGGTTTTGCACCCTTTCATGAGACGCCAGATCACTTTCTTCGAGCATCTCTGGTACGGACGCGATGAACCGCGCGGAGGGTATGGGGCATTTCTGCGGTTTCATCCCGAGGGGGGACTTCCGGAGAGATCGGAGCGCGGGCGGGATTGAGGCTACGTGTCCGCAGAGGTGATGACCCCCAGGTGCTGTAGCTTGGTCATGGCCTGGGCGGCCGAAGCGACCGGTGAAGTGCAATGGACCGGAGATTGGCGATCGGGACCGGCCTACCGTCTCTCCCCATCGGGTCCGCCGGCGGCGCTAGTTGAGCCATCCCCCCGAGAAGGCCTCGCCCATGTCATGAACCGCCATGACCGTGATGACCAGCCAGGCGGCGAGCGAGCCGATCGTGCCCGGCGCTCCGTGAACCATCGCCCCGGCATAGAAGGAGTCGGTCGACTCCCGGGGTGCGGTCCGTGTCGCCGCGAAGTCGATCCGCTGCCACAGGCCGACGATCGAGACGTAGCGGGGCAGCATCAAGCCCACGCGCGTCTGGACACCCTTGCCGTCGCGGCGATTGCTGAAGATCGGCCCGGCTCCGGCTTGGATCGCGTAGCGATCGCCCAGAGGCTGCGTTGCCCGAAGTCCGAAACCGCTTCTGAGATCGTCCCGGCCCGGGGCCAGCGAGCCGAACACACCCAGGCGTCGATCGTTCCCGCGGAACGACCACTCCAGCGACAGTTCCGTGTGGAGCCTGACCGGTGCGGTCTCGTGGCTCGAGACGGAGGACTCGCCTCCGACCAGAAGCGCGGATTCGAGCAACGGGCGGAACTCCGCCCGGGGAGCAGCCCCCCCGCAGGCAACCGCCAGACACATCAAGACGAACGATCCTCTCACCCGATCCCCCCCGGTGAGCGGTCCGCGTGCCAGTCTAGCTCGATCCGCGGTGAGCCGCCATCGCCGTCATCGCACGCATACCCAGCGGGTGCGCGCTTCGCCGTCGGGTGTGATCAGGTGTCCGTAGTAGGCGCCCGCGGGAAGATGCCGGCCGTCGAAGGCGATCCGGTGTGATCCCGCCGGCAGCGGCTGATCCATCACTCGTTGCACCGTACGTCCGGTCACATCATGGACCGTCAGCCGCACGCGTCCCTCGCGGGGAAGGTCGAAGGCGAGATGCATGGCGGCCGGTGACGGATTGGCCCCGGCCAGCGTCAGGCGCGGGCCCCGGGCGCTCGAGCCCTCCGGGATGCTTGCCAGCAAGGGGCACTGAAGGTGGCCGATCATGAACCCATCGAATCCCATCACGCCGAAGAGGAACGCCTCGCTGAGGGAGACGCCCCGAGCATCCCGATTGGAGAGCACGCCCAGGATCTCGACCAGATCGGGATCGGTCACATCGATCGCCCAGATCCCGGTGTTCGCGTCGGCCGCGTAGAGGATCCCATCGGCGAAGGCCACTTCCAGGCACGAGGTGGGGGTGGCGAACGAAGCCACGATGACCGGATTCTCCGGATTGGCGCAGCGGATGATGTGCGCGCCCTCGTCATGGTCGGCCACGAAAGCATAGGTCCCTGCCGCGGCGACGCCCATCGCCAGACCCGGGGTGTCGACCTGCCCCATCAAGTGGGGATGAAGAGGGTCACTGATGTCGACGATCGCCAGTCCCTGCTCGAAGGAGGCGACGTAGGCGCGGTCGCCGCTCAACTCCAGCGCCTGCGCGGCGATGCTGGGAACCGAACTGACGATGTCCGGCTGGAAGGGATCGGAGATGTCAATGACCTGCAGCCCGCCGAGGTTGTCGGCGACGAAGGCGTGATCGTCCTTCACGACAATGTCCATGGCATGGTGGGGCGTGTCGACGACACCCACCTCGATGGGAGTGTCAGGAGTCGACACGCTGATCACCACCACCCCGTCATCCTCGGCCGCGCAGTAGGCATAGGCGCCCTTCACCGCCACCGCACGGATCTCATCGTAGGGTTCGGTCACACTGCCGAGGGTCTGCGGGACCTCGGGATCCGAGATGTCGACGATGCTGAACCCGTAGTAGTCCCTCGCCACATAGGCCAGATCGCCCGCCACGGCGACATCCCGGGTGACGCCGGATCCTTCCCACTGCCCGACCGGCGTCGCCGCACCGGTGTGATGCGCATCGATCACCAGCAGCCCGTCATAGTCGCCGGCGACGAACGCATACCCATTCGAGGCATCCACGCCGGAGGGCTCGCTGCACACCGAGATGGAGCCGAGCCAGGCGGGAGCGTCCGGATCGTGAACGTCGGCCAGGGTGAGGCTTCCGTAGTCGGTGACGAAGTAAGCGATGCCCTCTCGAATCGACATCGACATCGGTTCGAGCGGCGAGGAGAGCTGCGACCGCAGGTGGGGATCGGTGGGTATGCTGATGTCATAGATCCGCAGACCGCTGTACAACGCTACGTAGAGGTTCAAGTCCACGGTGCGCATCTCGCGAACCGGACCGAAGTCGGGCGAAGAGACGATGAAGGGCGCCTCGGGGTTGCTCACATCCACGATCCGGCTGCCCCCCCAGTCGTCGAGGTAGGCGATCATCCCGACGAGCGCGACATCGGTGACCCGGTATCCGGTATCGAGTGTTCCGACGACGACCATGTCGTGGGGGTCGCTGATGTCGACGATCTGAAAGCCGCCGAGATCGGCGGCGACGTAGGCATAGTCTCCGGCAATCCGAAGGCCCGCGGCCTGATTCGAGAGATCGATCCGGGAGAGGAGTTTCGGCGTGTCGGCATGGGTCGGATCGATGTCGAAGGCGCTGAGGCCGCCGTACTGGTCCGCGATGTAGGCGATCTGTGCCTGAATCTCGAGCCCCAGCGGGCCTTGCCACCCGAGATCGGCCACGCCGACCATCTCCGGCGCGTCGGGTACCGAGATGTCATAGACGACCAGCCCGGACACCCAGTCGGCCACGCAGGCCTGGTTGCCGGCAATCCTCACTTCCGATGCGGAAAAGGGCGCCGGGGCGCTGGCGACCCAATGGAGGTAGTCGCGGTAATCGTCGCAGTCCCGAGCGAGGGCGGGCAGGTTCAGAAGGAAGACGAACAAGGCGACCAGACACAGCCGGATCATGGCGCACCTCCTTGAGCGAGTGTGCACTATACTATAGCAATATGTGATTGAGGAATCAAACAAGAATGAAGGGAGGATCCCGCGGGAGAAGTGCTCTTGAGACCGGTTCCTCCCCCCGTTGGAACCCATGGCCTCGCGAACGGTCTTCTCCCGCGGGACATCACCGAATCATCGTCACGCGGCGCGTCTCCTCTCGGTCGGGGGTCCAGAGCCGGTAGAAGTACGCACCACTCGGAACCTGGCGCCCGGCGTCGTCACGACCGTCCCACTCGAGCTCTCGTTGCCCGGACGGCAGGGTTCCGGTCGCCAGACGACGCACGATGCGGCCGGTCTCGTCACAGACCGCCACCTCGATCCGGCTCGGGCGGGGCAAGCTGAACCGGAGCCGGCCCGAGCGCGATGCGGGTTCGGGGTAGGCGCGCAGACCGAGGAGATCGGAGGCGGGATCGATCGCCTCCGCGCCCGCCGGGTCCGTGCTCGTCAACAGACTGTCGAATTTGCACACGAACACGTCGCCGCCCGAGAGGGGATGCCCGCCGCCGAAATCGCGACTGAAGGCGCCCTCGGTGGTGGGGAAGAGGTCGGATGTGGTCGAACCCACGACGACCACGTTCCCCTCGCCGTCGCGCCTGATGGCGCCAGTGTCCTCATCGCCCGACGTGCCGAGGTAGGTGCCCGCCTCGAGCTCGCTCAACCCCACATCCATGCGGGCTACCCAGGCATCGCCCGCGTACTGGTCGGATCCGCCGTTGTAGTCCTCGTCGTAGGGGTCGGGGCCGGTAGGGAAGTCGGAGGAGTTCGTGCTCCCCGCCAAGTAGACATGCCCGTGCCCATCCAGATCGAGATTGAAGGCCGTTTCCCAGAGGGTGCCCCCCACGTACGTCGAATTGAGCAGCGAAGTGAGATCGGGGCTGAGACGCGAGACGAAGGCGTCATCCCCCACATCCGATCCCCCCTCCCCTTGGTAGGAGCGGCAGTAGGGATCCCCCGCGGTGGGGAAGTTGCGGGAGCCGGTATGACCGGTGACATAGATCGCGTCATCTTCGGCGATCGCCATGGCGAGACTGATGTCCGAGCCTTCCGCCCCCAGGAACGTTCCCCCCGTCAGCTGGGTGAGATCGCCGCTCAGGCGGGAGACGAAGACATCGTAGCCGCCCCCCTCGTGCTCGTCTTGGAAACCGCTCGGCAGGACGGGGAAATCATCGGACCAGGTGTAGCCGCTCACGACGATCGATCCGTCTTGCTGCGTTCCCACCGCGGTTCCCATGTCGTAGGTGTTGCCGCCCAGGAAGGTCGAGGCGACCAGCCCGTCCAGCGCCGGCGTCAGCCGGGAGACGAAGACATCCCCAAAGGGCCAGCTCCCGCCGTGGTAGGTCGAATCGAAGGCTCCTGTCGTGAAGGGGAAGGTGGACGAGAGGGTGCTCCCCGTGAGCAGGATATGGTCCGTCGCATCGACCGTCACGCCCTCGGAGATCTCGCCCGCGTGGCCTCCCAGGTAGGTCGCCGCGAGCAGGTCTTCCAGATCCCCGCTCAGCTTGGCAATGAAGATATCATCGCCCGCCCAGTAGTCGTCATCGTAGGCCGGGCCCGGGATCGGGAAATCGTTGGATGAGGTCCAGCCGGACACGATGACCTCTCCCTGGCTGTTGAGGGCGACATGCGCGCCCGGGAACCCCGCATCGTCCTGGCTGCCCCCGAGGAACGTGGAGGCGATCAGGGTCGTGAGGTCGGAACTCAGCTTGGAGACGAAGGCGTCGCCGTCCCAGGACGTGAGCGTATCGTAGCCGGCGGGGGAGACGGGGAAGTTGAGCGAGAGCGTGTGGCCGGCGACGTAAATGTTCCCGTCCTCATCCACCTCGATCGCGGCACACATGCCGTCGTCCGATCCGCCTCCGAGGAAGGTCGACGCGAGCAGCGGGTCGATGACGAGAGGCCGGGTGCGATCATAGGCCCCGAGCGCGAAGCCGTAGGAGGCGCCCGACACAACGTAGGCGGCCTCGACGAACGTCCGGGTCCCCGCGATATCCTGATAGGCCACGGGGGCGGTGAAGGTCACATCCCCGGCGCCGGTCCTGACCCGCAGGGCGCCGCTTTCATCCACGCCGAGCCGATTGGCCCCGGAGACCTCGATCCGGATCTGTCCGGGCCGGGCGCCGGGAGCCAGGCGGAAGAGCTTCTCCACCCCCCGGGGGCCGGCAACCAGCTCCACCCGGATGCCGGGCCAGCATTCTCCGAGCCGGACGCTCTCGTGGGAGGGAAGGTCGCGAAGCCAGCCGGCGGGATCGGCTCCCTTGAATGACTGGATGTGAACGGCTGCCGGGGGGCCACCTTCGGGCATCTCGCCCGGCGAGCCGATCAGCGTCTCCCGGAGGATCACACCGGGGAGGGCGTAGACGATGGCCCCGTCGCGCGTCACCGCCACCGCCCCATCGGCTGAGGGCGCGTGGAAGGCGACCGCGCGGTCCGCCTGGCCGAGGTTGGCGATAAAGGGGTGCTGGATGGAAGCCGCCGCCGGCGCCGCGAGCAGGGTGCCGGCACAGACCGCGCCCCAGGACCATCTGATGAGCCGTGACCTCATGACCTCTTCCTCCTACACGCGGGCCGAGATACCCCATTCACCATCATGGCGGTTTCAGCCTATGCTGGTAACGGCCGCTGGAGCCTGTAGGATTGGCCAAGAAAAGCTATAGAATCCCGGAAAAGTGGCGCCCGAGGTCCGTATCCATGCCCGATCAGGCCGTTTGCCTCCCCCCGGCCTCTTCCGCCATGGCCCCCTTCAACGTGGGTTCCTGGCGAGTCGATCCTACCCTGAATCGGATCCGCCAAAGGGGCCGGGAGATCAAGCTCGAGCCTCGCGTCATGCACGTTCTCGTTTGCCTGGCGAGTCGCCCGGCGCAGGTCGTGACGCGCGAGGAGCTGATGGAGGTGGTTTGGGCGGGGACGATCGTCTCCGAAGAGGCCGTGACGATCGCCATCTCGGTTCTCCGCCGATCGCTCGGCGATGTCCCCCGCGACCCCCAGTTCATCGAGACGATCCACAAGATCGGCTATCGCCTGATTGCTCCCGTCACCACAGCCCGGGAGGCGCCCGTTCGTCGCGCCCGGAGACCTGTCTGGCTCGCGGCGCCGCTTCTCCTCATTCTGGGTCTGGCGATGTGGCTCTGGGTCGGCCGGCGGGAGCAGGAGCCGGAGGCGCTGATCTGCGCCGGGGTGCCGATCACGACGTACCCGGGTGACGAGCGGTATCCGGCTCTTTCGCCCGATGGCACCCGCGTCGCGTTCGCCTGGGCGGGGGAGGAGGGGGTGAACAGCGACATCTACGTGAAGCAACCGGGGGCGGAGCTCCCGCTCCGCCTGACCCACCATCAGGCCTCCGAGTCCTTTCCGGCCTGGTCACCCGATGGCTCGACCATCGCCTACGTGCGCACGGGACGGCGCTGGGGGATCCACACGATCCCCGCCATCGGCGGGACGCCCCAGCTGGTCGTATCGACCGCACCGGGCGTCTATGGCCTCGATTGGTCGCCCGACGGCCGGTTCCTCGTCTTTTCCGGACCGCACGAGCCGGGCAACACCCCCGCGATCGTCATGGTCTCGGTCGAGACGGGGGAGACGAGCTTCCTCACCTCCCCGCAGCCGCCTTACACGTGCGACTTCAGCCCGGCCTTTTCCCCCGACGGGAGTCGCGTGGGATTTGTCCGGACCGGGCCTCAATACCAGCAGGACGTCTACGTCGTTCCGACCACGGGGGGCACACCCGAGCGGGTGACCCATTACCAGCGCCAAGTGACCGGCTTCGATTGGATGCCCGACGGGCGGGAGCTGATCTTCGCCGCCGCCCCCTCGGGCGAGTACAGCCTATGGCGGATCGATCTGGCAAGCGGCGACATCTCCTGGCTCCCCACGCAGGGAGGGGCGGCCATGCAGCCGACGATTGCCCGCGGGGCAAGGCGTCTCGTCTATGAGCGGCTCCAATCCGACTACGGCATCTGGCAGGTTCAGCTGGATGATTCGACCCACCAGGCCGGTCGACCCACCCCGCTCATCGCGTCCACCCGCATCGACTACGGGGCCCGCTTCTCCCCCGACGGTGAGCAGATCGTCTTCATCTCCACCCGCTCCGGGACCCGGGAGATCTGGACCTGTGATGCTCAGGGACGCCACTTGCTGCGCCTGACCGACTTCGGGGACACGTTCGTGCTCCATCCCCGCTGGTCGCCCGACAGCCGCGAGATCGCCTTCTCGGCCACCATGGGGGAGAACGCCGCCGCCTTCATCGTGGGGGTGGATGGAGGGAAGCCCCGCCGCGTTCGACGCGTGGACGGCCATGACATCGTCTCCGGCTGGTCACCCGATGGGGAATGGCTCTACGTCGAATCGAACGCGGGAGGCGACTGGAGGCTCTGCCAGATGCGGCCGGACGGGTCCAGCGCGCGCGTCATCACCGAGGCCGACCGCTCGCTCGTGGGGGTGGCGGACGGCTACCTCTACATGCACCGGCCCGCCGTGCCCGGGGTGTGGAGACGCCCGATCGAGGGCGGAGAGGAAGAGTGTGTCGCGGACGCGGATGTCGCCAGCGATTGGGCCGCGATCGCCGTGATGAAGGGAGGGATCTACTTCATCTGGCGCAACCCCGGGGTCAACACGATCGGCTACTACGACCTGGCGGATCGATCACCCCAGTACGTCGTGCGCCTTCCGATGGACAGCCCGCGCCTGGCGGTCTCACCCGACGAGACGACATTCCTCTTCGAACACGAGCGCGAGCGGGAGATCGATCTGATCCTGATCGATGACTTCCGCTAGTCCGCCCGCACCAGTCGGACGACCGCCGTCTGCTCGCCCGTTGTCAAGCGACAGAAGTAAACGCCGCCGGGAACGCGTCGGCGCGCGGTGTCGCAACCGTCCCAGCGCATATCCTGCCGGCCGGCGCCCAGCGCGCGGAAGCCTCTCACCCGCCGCCCGCGGGCGTCGAATATCTCCAGTTCGGCCGACCCGCCGGTTGGGATCTCGAAACCCAGGTCGATCGCTTCCCGGAACAGGCTCGGGTGGGCCCGAAGCGCCAGCCGGGGCGCGCTCGGCAGGACGGCATGGGCCGTGCCGGTCACCTCCACCGCGTACGTCGGGGATGCGACCGGCAACAGGTGCCCGCCGCACGAGACGGTCGACTCCACGTAGTACTCGAAGTCCTCGAACATCGGGGGCAGGATCGCCAGGAAGGCATCCCCTGCCCAGGCCGCCGCAACCTCGCTGAATTCGGCTTCGCTCTCGGGGCGGTAGTGGACGGATGCATCGGTGTCCGGGAAGCGCGGGTTGACGCGGAAGCCGACCGGGACCTCCTCGTTGGCGGGAACGCTGGCCAGCGGCGCGTGGAAAATGACGAGCGGGTTGCTGCTGTGATGGAGCTTGCTGATGCAGTGCACGGCTCCGGCGCGCTCGATGATCTCCTGGCTGTCGAAGGCGATGACCTCGTAGTCGGATAGGATCGACCGGTAGATCTGCAGCGCCTCCTCATCGGTCGGCAGTCCGTAGACCGGCACCACCGCCCGGCCGTTGACCAAGAGCGAGTTCGTATAGGTGCGCGTGGGCGCCCAGCCGCCTCCTTCGTAGGGCGGCATGGGGATCCGCACCACGTCGAACTCGCGGCCGTCCGCGTTGCGGAGCGAATCGAGCGCGGCGGCGATATCGTTCAGGATGTAGTAGTTGTTGCCGGCGCCGTCGCCGGGCGTGGCGTATTCGCCGACGATGAAGGTCCGGTCATCCAGCAGCTTGCAGAAGACGTCGAGGTGCTTGGTGTTCTCAACATCGAGTTTGGGGAGCACGACGAGCGAGTCGATGCCGCAGTAGTCGCGAAAGAGGCCGCGCACCTCGGCTTCCGAGTAGTCGGGGTTGTATTCGTAGACGATCTCGGTGGCGAACCCCATGCCGTTGCCGTCGGTCATGAAGTTGCCGCCCGAGTGGAGCAGGTCGTTGGTGTAGACCGGCACGTCGAACTCGGCGCCGACCGTGATGGGAAGGTCATCATCCGACGTGAAGGGATACCAGAAGTCGGCGATCGCCTTCTCGCCGTCCTCATAGGCGTAGACGGGACCGTAGTCGCGCACCCAGATGCTGTTGTCGGCCAGCTGCGGATAGAGGATGAACCGAACGTAATCCAGATCGACACCCGCCGCGGTGAGCTGGGCGATCGCCTGGCTGCGCGTCGCGCTGCTCTTGCAGATCATGTAGACGGTGTCCTGCTCGGCGACCACGGCGGCAAGATCGACGATGATGTGCGCGCTCCCGAACGCGGTCTCGTAGGTGAGAAGCACGCCGTCGGCACGGCAAAACTCGCCGGGGGAGACGAGAATGTCGCCCGGCGGGGGGGCGGCCGGCGGCCGGGGGGGGAGCGCCTCGGTCCCGGGAATCGGGTGGTGTCGGCCCGGGGGCACCTCTCCCCGGGCCGGCGCGGCGGCGGCGAGGATCACGGCGACGGCTAGAACGTGTGCTTTCATGACCTGATTGTATCAGGATCGCGAAGCGCGGTGGCCGCGAATCAATCGATCCGAACCAACCGCCGGGTCCGCGAGATGCCTTCGGCGTTCAGCACGCAGAAATAGACGCCCCCGGGGGTGCCGCGGCCGTCCCACGTCAGGGCGTGTTCGCCCGCCGGGAGCGGCCCGTCGACGACCGTCCGGACGACGGCCCCCGTGACATCGAGGATCCTCAGCCGGGCGTGAACATCGCGGGGGAGCGCCAGGTGGAACACCGCCCCCCCGAGCGAGGGGTTGGGGTGTACGCGGAATTGCACACTTCGCGGAAGATCGCGATCCTCCAGGCCCGCCGTCACCACCAGGGAATCGATCACCCCCTGGCTGAGGTTGTAGTAGGACCCACTGGCCGCCGTCTCCAGCTCGAGCGCGCGCACCATGTAGACGTTGGTACCGGGCAGCGGCGCGGGATCGACGAAGGTCGTGTCGGTGACCGGCTCGGCGTTGATCCGCAGGAAGTGATCGCTCAGCCCGGCTGCCCGGTAGATGTGATAGGCCTCGACGTCGCCGGTGGGCGCCGACCAGGCCAACGACACCTGCGCCGGATCGAGCGGTGCGAGCTGCAGCGCCGTCGGCGGGCGCACCACGTGCATCCGGAGCGTTGGATCCCCCATGAGCGCGATGTGGATCTGCCGGCTGCCGTCGCCCACGGTGAACTCGTGGCTGTTGTTCTGGGTCTGGCGTGTGCAGTGACCCATCGTGTAGCCGAGCGCCATGCGATAGAAGTGCCAGACCGGCCGGCCGGCCCAGAAACAGACGAGCGGATGGGTCTCGGCGCCCAGGGGCGCGCGCAGCAGGTTGTCGGAATTGTCCCAGTCGCCGAAGTAGCTTCCGTAAAGCGCGGTGAAGGTCGCCTTCACGGTGCGTGTGGCGAAGTCGATCGTGCTCCCCACGCCGCTGCACGAGGTGTAGCCGGCCGGCCCGCAGCCGTAGGCCCACAGGTAGCTCTCGGTTTCGAGGTCGGGGAAGAAATCGGCATCGAACACATTGCGCGCCTCGAACATCGTCGCGAAGTTGCGCCAGCCGGTCGCCGCGAACGCCAGCCCGCCCGAGACGCCGGCGTTGTCGTCGACCATTCCGCGCGCCTCCGCGGTCAGCTCCCCGACCCGGTGGGCGTGATCCTTGTCCAGGTAGCGGCGGTAGAGGTCGACCTCTTCCATGTTGAACGCCGGCATGCGGCTCAGGTCGACGCGTCCCACCTCGAGGTCGACGTCCGAGGGAAGGAAGGTCTGATCGAACTTGCCGTCGCCGGGCACGTTGTGATTCGCCTCACGCGTGGCGGAGGTGTCGCAGACGATCGAATCGGTCCAGGCCGCGTCGAGCTCCCCGTAGTAGACGTCGGCCGGCCACGCCCCCTGATGATTGATGTGGGCCGACATCACGCGCCCCGAGTAGGGAACCGGGATGTGACCGAAGAGGAAGAGTGTGCCGATGGTGGGATCGGCGGCGCACTCGGTGACGATCCGCTCCTTGACGTCGGGGACCGCGTCGATCGGGCTCACGTCCTGCCGCCGCACGCGGTAACCGTCGCCGATGAGGTCGAGGCGGAGCCGCTCCAACTCGGGGGAGAGGGGAATGGCGAGGGATTGCTCCACGAGCAGGAGCACGGTGCCCCGATCCTCGACCTCGGGTCGGCGAATGCCGACCAGGATGTGTCCGAAGCGGGGTGACTCATAGGGACCCCCTTCGGCGATCATCTCGCTCGTCTCCTCGTTTTCCAGCGTCCAGGTCGTCTCCTCGCCGAAAACATCGAGGGTGATCGAGATGAGCAGTTCGTCGCAGGGCTCCTCGGGGGTCCCCACGGTGAAATGGGTCATCTCCCGCACGCCGAAGGCCCCGCCGGCGGCGTAGGTGACCCCGCACCCGGTCACCTCATACGACCCGAGTCCGTGGTGGCAGCAGATCCCGTCACCCCAACTGTCGTAGATGGTGAAGAGGACCGGCGTGCCGCTCTCCACGGCGACCGTCTCGGAGATGAACTCGAGCGACTTGCGGAAGCTGTACTCGTAGGTGCTTCCCACCTCTACGTTGTGGTCCGTGAACTCGATCGCCTCGCCTCCCAGGGTCGCGATCGGATCCCCCCAGTAGGTGCTCTCCACCGGCTTGCGGAAGACGTAGTACTGCTCGGCGGTGGCATCGGGGGGCCAGGAGAAGTCGACTCGGAGCGGATTCTCCGAGACGACCGCGCTGACCTCGACGGCGAAATCGCGGACGCCGGCGCCGGCGCTGGTGGCGGCAAGAAGCAGCAAGGGGGCAATGATCCATCGCATGGCAGACCTCCTCTTCAATCTAGGGTGGGCATCTGCCCCAACCATAGTCGCCCCCTGGGATTGGGACCTGATGGATGGATCAGGGGAACGTCAGGATTCGCTCATTGAGGGCTCAGTGCCCTTCGCCGGTCATCACAAACCCCGCCCAGAAGTAGGGATGGGACGATTCGATACCCGGCTTGATCTCCCGGCCGGCGATCATCCTCCGCTTGGCCTTCGCCAGGGCGCTCGCCCTTCCCTCCGCCGGTTCGTGGTAGAAATCGCGCATGAAGAGAGTCGTCGCCTCCCCCGAAACCTCCCATAGCGCGGCGACGACGCTGCGCGCACCCGCGTAGAGGAAGGCTCGGGTAAGCCCGACCAGCCCCTCGCCCGTCACCTCCTCGCCCAGCGCCGAGGAGCAGGCCGAGAGGACCAGTTGGTCGCAGGGCAGATCGAGCCCGAAGACCTCGCCCACGGCCAGGAACCCATCATCCTCCTGTGCGGGATCCGGGCTCAGAAGGAGCCCCGAGAGCTGGGGGCGACGTTCGTTGAAGAGCCCGTGGGCGGCGATGTGGATCAATCGATATCGCTCCCGCGATCCCGCCTCGCGCAGACCGGCGGCGGTCGCCCGGGCATGGGTGAGGATCCGCGTGTGCTCGGGGGGAAAGAGGTCCCGCACCTGGTCGATCTCCCGAACCGTACCTCCGATCCCTCGCGCCAAAACGCTCCGCTCTTCCGCCCGGGCGAGATCGGGATCACCGAGAAGGAGGAATCCCCCCCGCGCCCCGGCATCGGAGGCGCGAGCGCTCCGCAGGCAATCGAGCGTGCTCACCGAGGGGACGACCAAGACCTCGGTCGAGGAGATGAGATAGGGGAGAGCGGCGAAGTCGACCTCGGTCACCTCTGCCGTCAGCAGCACACCGAACGGCAGGTAGTGGAGAATCCCGTGCGGGGCAACGATCACCCTCCGCGCCTCCCGGCACTCGGTCGCCAGGGGACCGATCAGGGCCTCGGAGAGTCTGGTGATCGGTTCGGCGAAGTAGGCCGCGTCGTTGCCAAGCACGTTGTAGTCGGAGAGGAGCGGCAGGACCTGCCGAACACGGGACTCGATCTCGCACCGGGCGGGCAGCCGGAGGAAGCGCACCTGGTCCCGATCGACGGCCCACACGTAGGATGCGCTGTCGCCCAGGAAATACTCGAGGAGCAGCTCACCCGGCTCGAGGACCGCCGCCTTCACGTCGTCGAGGGCGGCGGGCCGGGGGTACTTGAGCTCCGCGTAGCGCGGGTCGGCCGCTCGCAGCTCTTCTTCCAGCAAGAGCAGCGCATCTTCCAGGCGCCCGATCTCGGTCTCGGTCCCCGGGCGCTCCAGCAGCTCCCCGATCCGGCCCAGAATCTCTTGCTCACGTTGCTGGTAGCTCGGGTCGGCGCGGAGCCGCAGGTCGACTTCGGCCTCGGTCAGGAGATCGAGCAGCGAGCGCGCCTTGGCCCGCTGAGCATACGAGAAGGCTTGCCGATCGTTGCCCATCTCCCACGCCAAACGAACCGCCTCTTCGTAGATCGTTCGACCGGTCGCGAAGTAGCGCGTCTGCACCTCTTCGGCGCCTCGCGAACGCATGCGCACGCCTTCGGCGATATTCATCGCCTCTTCGAGGAACCCGATCGCCCGGTCGCGTTCGCCTCGGCGGCGGGCAACCGTGGCGCGCCCGGTGAGGATCATCTCCTTCACGGCATAGAACCCGGTCCCTTCGGCTACCTCCTGGGCTCGGGCAAAGGAAGCCTCGGCGGACCCCAGATCGCCCTCGGCGAGCCGGCAGACTCCGATGTCGGCCAAGGCGTAGGCTTCGGTCACGGGGACCTGCCACACCACGGCCGAGTCGGCCGCCACGCGCAGATGGTCGACCCCTTCATCGATTCGCCCCATGCTGCAGAGGCATCGGCCCAGGTTGTTCAGCACCCGGGCCTCGTTTCGACGGTCGCCCACTTCCCGCATGGTGGAGAGCGCGCGTTCCAGGTAGGGAAGCGCCTCGTCCAGCCGCCGCTGATCGATGAGGAAGGTGCCGATGTTGCCCAGTGTCCCCGCGGCCCATCCCATCCATCTCCGGTCGACTGCGCGCTGGCTTCGGATCCGCTCGTAGATGTCGATCGCCTCTCGGGCGTGATGGAGGGCGCGATCCTCGTCACCCAGGAAGTAGTAGAGCGAGCCGAGGTCTCCCAGGCAGGATGCCACCTCGCGCTGGTCGCCCGCCTCCTCGGCGGTCGCCAATCCCTCGTGGAGGTAGCGCATCGCGCGCGTCATTTCGCCGCGGAAGAGGTGGATCGCCGCGATGTAGTGGAGCGCCCGGGCCTGGAGGGCGAGATCCCCCGCTCGACGGAAGGCCTCGAGCGCCGCGCGGCGATGATCCAGGGCCCGATCGAGGTCCATCTGCCATCGAGCCAGGATGGAGAGGTTCATGCGCGCCTCGCCCTCCCAGATCGGGACCGGCAGCGCCTGGGCCCCTTCGATCATGTGCTCGTAGTGTTCGGCGATGTCGGCATGGCGGGGGGTCAAGAGGAGCATGTCCGCCAACTGCTCTCGAATCCAGGTGGCGAGGAAGAGGTCCTCTGCGCGCTGTGCCAGCTCCAGGGCGCGGGTGAGCAGCGATTCCTGCTCGGCGGAGCGGCCCTTCCGTGCACGAACGGCGGCGCGCAACGCGGTGCAGATGATCTCGCCCGACACATCCTTCTCTTCCCGGAAGCATTGCAGCGCTTTGCCGTACAGGCTGTCGGCGGCGGCGAGGTCTTGCCGAAGAGCGAGGATACGAGCTTCTCCGAGCATCGTGGCGCACGTTGGGGGCCTCTGGTGTTGCAGCGTCGAGTCGATGTCATCGAGCTCGCGAGCGGCGGCGATCCAAATGTGGATGGCGGCGGCATTGGTGGGGTCCTCGTGGATGATGCTCTCGGCCATGCCGGCGGCCGTCACGTGGTCATCCAAGAGGAGCGCCGACCAGGCCCGCTCGGTGTCGGTGTCGGGCCAGGTTCCGGCGGCCGGGGCGCCGGATGCGGCGATGATCGAGGCGAGCAACACACCGGCGGCAGCCGGCCAGTCGTGCTTTCCGGGGCGCGGTCGCGTCATGGAATCCTCGCAGGCGAGGGGAGAGTGCTAGGGGCAGTATTGCCGCTGGAACCAATGGCGGCAAGCTTGCGGCGCGGGTTGGCCCGGAGGGCGGTCGGAATCCTCTTGCCGACCTGCGCGGTTTTTGGCTAGATCGGCCCGGATCGCGCACCCACATGCAGGGGGCCCCATGCGGGAGATGACACAGCCAACCCCTTCTCTCGATGAGCTTTCCGCCCTAGCGGCCAGAGGCGACGCCCCGGCGCGGGAGGCCCTCTTCGACCAGCTCCGCGTAAGGTTTCTCCAGATCGCCAAACGAAGAGTGCGAGCCGATGATTGCGAGGATGTTGTCCAAGAGGCGCTGCGGATCGTGCACGCCCGACTGACCGATCGCTCCCCGGAGCGCGGAATCCTGATCTGGAGCCTAACGGTGCTACGAAACGTGATCGGCAACTACTACCAGAAGAAGGCGCGGCTCGATCGTGGCGAGCCCTTTGAGGAGCGGAAGCACGCGGCGGTGGCGACGGTTGGATTCCCGGGCCGGGAGGAGGTGGATGCAGTGGTGGAGGCCCTGGGCCGACTCGCGCGGCGCGAACCCAGGTGTGGGGCGCTTTTCCGGCGGATCCTCGAGAGCCTCGACGAGGGCGGCTCCCCGCGGGAGATCTCGCAGCGGGCGATGGCTCGCTTCCTCGAGGACGAAGGGGATACCTCGCGCGGCGCGCTTTACGTGGCGCTGCACCGTTGCCGCCAACGCCTCCGTGACATCCTCCAGCAAGAGGAGAGGTGAGAGATGACCGAGAAAGCCCCCTGCATCGACCCCGAACGAGGGACCCTGCTCGCCGCTTACGAGCTGGATCTCCTTTCCCCCGAGGAACAGGCGAGCTTCGAGCAGCACCTGTCGGACTGCACTGCATGTCGCGAGAGCCTCTACGAGATGGCGCCGGCCATCCAGGCGATCCGCACCTCCCCCGGGCAGGTGGCGGAGAGGCTGATCCCCGAGGCGCCGGCGCGGCGGATGGCCCTCTGGCGCGTGCTGGTGCCGGTGGCCGCCGCGGCGGCGGTGGTCGCCTTCGTGCTCCGTCCGAGTGGCGGGCCCGCCCTGCCCGAGCTGGCGCGGATCGAGCCGGTTCCCTACGTGGCCATGGAGACCCGAGCCAGCGGTCTCGAGGAAGCCGAGCAGCTCTTCCGGGTCGGCATGGAACGCTACGGAGAGGAGCAGTACGGTCGGGCGGCGCCCCTGCTCGCCGAGGCCTATCGAATGATGCGCCCCAGCCCCGCCGCGATTCCGGTGGCGAGGACGGCCTTCTATGCCGGGCTCAGTTTCCTGCTGGCCCGCCAGCCCG
>Ga0180432_10001488_pt1 | contig 36941 bp, 30 predicted proteins | sample SS_ome_10_FD_132414 | JGI IMG/M metagenome (GOLD analysis project Ga0180432, IMG submission 132414) | Hypersaline lake sediment archaeal communities from the Salton Sea, California, USA - SS_1_MS_2 metaG | ecosystem: Environmental > Aquatic > Non-marine Saline and Alkaline > Hypersaline >... | reverse complement strand
TTATGAACAAATGACCGGCTGTATGCAATAACTTTTTACTTATTTGTACGGCATGGAAGAAACGTGCCCTCGTGTCCTTGTTGCATATCATGTGTATGCCCTTGACAGATCCCCGGGCGGTGGAGTAATATTATCGATACACCTGATTTCCTCATCTTCATATATTCTCCATTTCTCAACGATACATAAAGGCATATTTTCATGAAGCGTCCTCTGGTAATCGAGAGAGAGCTCATCAGTGAACACGCATCGACGGTGCTCTTCTGGTCGTTCGCGGCTTTCGCCGTTCTCCTGCGGGCGATCATGCTGTCCACCATGGCCATCGTTTCGCCGGACAGCCCGGGGTATGTTTCCCTGGCAAAATCCATCGCCGAGGGCGGCATTCGGGCGTATTTCGGCGGCGGATTCGATCCGAACCTGACGATATACCCGATTTTCATTCACCTGGTACACCTGGTCGTCGGCGACTACGTCATCTCCGGACAGATCGTCTCCCTTATCTTCGGCTGTCTGATGTTCATCCCGGTCGTCTACCTGGCCCGGGCCGCCTTCGACCGGCACACGGCCCTCATGACGCTGTTTCTGTTGGCGGTTCATCCGCTGCTTCTGAGATATTCCGCCGAGGTGTTGAAGGATACAGGGCTCTTTTTCTTCATCCTTTCCGGCCTGGCCCTGGCCCATCGAGGTATTGAGAAGGACAGGCTGCTTGTCTCCCTCGTTGCGGGAGCGGTGGCGTGGAGCGCCGTGCTGATGCGGTTTTTCGGCGTGATCGCCGTCCCCGTGGCGGCGATCGGCGCCCTGTCGATGGGAATCGCCTCCCGGATGCCGAAGGGGCGCCTGACGCTCCACCTGGTCCTGTTTCTGCTGCCGATTCCCCTGGCGGGGGCCGCGCTCTTTTTGATGTTCGCCGGGGTGGATACCTCGTCGATCCTGACCGATTTCGCGTCCTTTTTCCAGAAGATCATCCCCCCGAATCCCGACACCTATGCCGAAATCCTGTTATCCAATCCTGAGTACACCGGCCGGATGCTCAGTTATCTCGACCTCATCACGGGACACCCGTTTATATACTTTTTTGTGGAATTGATGAGCGTTTTGGGGAGCGCGTTTGTGGATATCTTCATCCTGCTGTTCCTTCTGGGATTGTTCGTGAAACCCCCCGAAAAAACCGGATCGGCCTCCCGGATGTTCCTCGTTGCATCCACCCTCTGCTTTTTCGCCGTTTTCTACTATGTCGTCTCCGGCTTCTTCTTCATCTCAAAGCGCCATGTCATGCCCCTCGCACTGGTGCTCATGCCCTGGTCCGGGCTGGGGCTGAGGTACCTTCTCTTCTTTATCGGCGATCGGGCTAACCTTCTCCGGGAAAAATATCCCCGCACCGGCTTTCTCACGCGAAGGACAGCCATTGTAGTCCTCGCCCTGTGGATGCTCGGCGCACTGATCTATTCCTTCAGTCCCTATCGCCAGGACGACCGATATCAGCGGGACGCGGGTGAGTACATCGCCGATGAGTTCGGGGTGAACAGCTCCGTGCTTCTACATATCGCGGATACGAGGACCGTCTTCTACGCCGAGGGCGATCCGACCTATTACACGACCCTGGAATCGATGGAAGAATTAATCGATGAGGGGAGCTCGTACGATCTCGTTCTGTGGGATACCAAGGCCGGTGAGAAACCGGACGGGCTTGACGGGCTCCTCGCGGAGCGGGGATTCGTCTTGCTGACGACCTTCACCGGCACCGATGATGACACCATTTATCTCTACCGGAGCGAGGCCGCCGAGCCTTCACCGACGCAATAGTCTCCCGGGACGAAAGATCCCTTTTCCCTTACAGGACGAAATCCTCGCCACGCCCCTTACTTCCCCGGCACCCCATCGGTTTCCCCGGGGTCGGCATCACGTTTCAGGAGCCTCTTTTCCACGGTTACTGACAAGAGAAGACCCGCCGCAACAAGAACCACAAGGAGCGGGATCGACCACAGGAGGTTGAGCGCCCGGACGAGTTTTCGTTTCAGCTCTCCCATATCCTACCCGTACGTGTCCCTGAGACGGTCGATGTCAAGCACCTCTCCCTTGTTTTTGTCCCTGACCATTGTAACGACATTGTTTGGACAGACGCTCTCGCACGCGCCGCACCCCCTGCACCGATCGGAGTCCAGTGCTACTTTACCACCGTCGTTCACCTGGTCGATGGTCAGGGCGCCATAGGGACAGACCGTGATGCACATCCCGCAGGACGCACAGGCCGAGTCGTCCCGGCTTGGGGAAAAACCGGACGGCGCCACCATTCGACGGCCCTTGAGCCCCCGGATCCCGAACATGAATCGATCCGCCTCGGCCCCGGCACAGCAGCAGCTGCAGCAGCAACAGAGCACGCCCCCCCGGTAGCCGGTGGCGTCCTTGAACCAGAGGTTGAACGATACGCCCCTGGCCCGCTGGCTCTCGAGCAGCTCCAGGGCCGTTTCCACATCGATCCTCCGGGGATGCATCCGTGGCATGTGAGCGGTGACGAAATCAACCGACGTGGGACCGAAAAACATGCAGGTGTTGATCGGCTCACAGTAATCGATCCCACGGCTTCGATTCTCCACCCGGCAGGGACAATCCACCAGGGCGATATGGTCCCGGTGGTCGAAGATGAGCTTGTTGGCGATCTCGAAAGGGACGATCTTCTTCGCCTCGTCGGTGGGCATCCTCAAAGGAATGTCCAGGAGGACGAGCTTCCGGGCGTTTTCGAAGGACAGGGTTTTGGCGTGGTAGCGATCGGAAAGGTAGGAGACCGCCGAGCGTGTTACGAAGGATTCGGGGGCCGCCCTCTTCAGTACGCGAACAAGTGCCATGGCCGCGGCCACGTAATGATCGTAGAGCGTATAATAGATGAAGCCGTGGATCATATTGAAGACACGGAGAATGCCACCGGCGCCGTCTTTTTGCATCTTCCAGAATTTTTTCGTGGATGTATGCATCATGTCCTTTTCCAGGGATGCGAGGAGTCCCCACGCACCGGAAATACTATCACGAACATTTTGAGAATACAACAAGACAGCGGAGAGACTTTCACAGAATTCCCGGGCGTGTCGCATCGTACGCAAATGAATTGATTTTTTATTTCATACAGATTATAGTGATGGTATTCTCAAACGATACATTATATCCCCCATGATCCGTATTCCAAAAACCCTTGTCCTGCTCCTGCCGCTGTCCTTTTTATGCATACTCTACATATTCGGGTGGGAGTTTCTGACGATCCTTGAGCTGAAGTCGATGGACCTGGTCGTCAAGAACGAAACCGCATCACCCCAGGCGCCCATCACCATCGTCGCCGTGGATGAAAAAAGCCTGAAGGAGATCGGGCGGTGGCCCTGGTCCAGGGAAACCCTGGCCCGGCTCATCGATGAAATCAACACGGCCGAGCCCCGGGTCATCGGGCTGGACGTATTTTTCCCCGAGGAGGCGACTCCCGATGCCATCGCGGCCACCGGCGAGCTCGAGCATGTCGTCCGTGACTTTCTCGGGCCCGATAATCCCGAGGTAGACAACCTTATCATCGCTCTCCGGGAGACCATCGAAAATCCGGCCACCTCTTCCGACGACGAGCTCCTGGCCCGGGCCATCGGTTCCCATGAAAATGTCGTGACGGCATACCACTTCTTCACCGAGGCCGACAGCCGCATTCCGTTCTACCACACCGAGAAGCCGCTGTTCGCCCGGTCGTTCGGCGTCGTCCGGGGTATGTGCCCCTATCCCGCGGCGGTGACTGCGGGGGGCATCCTGGAAAACATCTCCATCCTCGCCGAGGCGTCGGTGGACTCCGGATTCATCAATATCCGGATGGACGCGGACGGCACGGTCCGCCGGGCCCCACTGGCGATCTATTACCGGGAGGAATACTACCCGTCGTTCACCCTGGTGATTGCGAAACGATACCTGGGTGTTCCCTTCGAAAAACTCCTGCTCGATCAATACGGCGTCTCCGGCGTGGAGCTTGATACTCAATTCATCCCCACAGACGACACCGGTAACCTCTGGATACACTATCGCGGCCCCGGCGGCAGCTTTCCCTCTCTCAGCGCCGTGGATGTCCTGGAGGGGACCGCCGACCTTTCAACAATCACCGACGGCATTGTGCTGGTGGGCGCCACCGCCACGGGCATCGGGGATCTCCGGGTGACACCGGTGAGCAATGTTTATCCGGGGGTGGAAATCCACGCCACCGTGATCGACAACATCATCGGCGGTGATATGTTCACCATGCCGGGGTGGATGGCCGCCGTGCATCTGCTCATCATCATCGTTTTGGGCCTCCTCACGGGGCTGGTTTTGCTCCGCCTCGGGCCGTTTGTCGGCCTGGTGCTCACGGTCAGCGTCCTGACCGGGTATTTTTTTGGATATCGGCATCTCCTTCTGGAAGAGCAGCTGAATATCTATTTCATATACCCCGCCATTACGCTGTTTGCCGTCTTTACGTCGGTGACCACATCGAAATACTTCGCCGAATCCCAGAAGAAGCGCTACATCCATCGGGCGTTCTCCCAGTATCTGTCTCCCGCCGTCATCAAGGAGCTGATGGACAACCCGGCCCGCCTGAACCTGGGGGGCGAAGAGCGGGTGCTCACGGCGATGTTCACCGATATCGCCGGCTTTTCTCACATCTCCGAGAACATGACGCCCGAGGAGATCGTGAAGATGCTCAACGAGTACTTCACGGTGATGACCGAGATCATCTTCGCCTTCAACGGAACCGTGGACAAGTACGAGGGAGACGCCATCATGGCCTTTTTCGGAGCGCCCATCCAGAACCAGCACCACGCAAAGGAGACCGTCCGGGCGGCCTATTACATGCAGAAGCGCCTGGAGAAGCTCCGGGAGAAATGGGAGCGGGAGAACAGCCCGCTCCTACACATGCGCATCGGCATCAACACCGGCCCGATGGTCGTCGGAAACCTGGGATCGGTCCAGAAGATGGATTATACCGTGATGGGCGACGCGGTGAACCTGGCCGCCCGGCTCGAGCCCCTCAATAAGCTGTTCGGCACGAAAATCATCATCGGTGACGAAACGAAAAGGGAAGTGGAAAACGAGTTTCTCACCCGGGAGCTGGATTATACCCGGGTGCCGGGACGCAGCGCCCCGGTGACCATCCATGAGGTGGTGGAGGAAAAAGGCGGTGCGAATAAAGAAACCTTGGAGAGGGTGTCTCTCTTTGCAGAGGGGCGCAAGCTCTTTCTCAAGCGGGAGTTCGTCAAGGCGAAAGAGCTGTTTGTGGAGCTCCTCTCCCGAGACGAAACCGACATGCCCTGTTCGGTGTACATTCAGCGATGCGACTATTTTATAGAGCATCCCCCGGATGATACCTGGAGGGGGATTTTCGACACCCTGATAAAATAACCATGCAAGGGAGGTTACAATGAAATCATTACATGCTATATGGAAAACAGCCGTCCTACTGACACTTCTTATCTGTATGTCGGTCGCCGCTCCCCTCTTCGCCCAGGACGCACTCATCGGCGAAGTGATCGATATATATGAAGATGCGTATATCCTCGATGCGCAGACGGGGGAATGGACCCCCCTTGCAGTGGGAAACAGTGTCAACGAGGGAGACCGTATCAAAACCGGGGCGGAGGGAACGATCACCCTGCTTTTGGACGGGGACATGGTCCGCCTGGGCCCGGCGACGGAGGTCGTGCTGTCGGACCTGACGATAACCCGCGAGGAGACCGAAAACGGGACGTTTCGGGAGACCACGACAAAGATCATCACCTTGGTTCTCGGCAAGGTCTATGCCCGGGTCAAGGATCTTCGGGGCGATTCCCTCTTCGAGGTGCGTACCGAGATTTCCATCGCCGGCGTTCGAGGCACCGAGTTCAGCGTCGAGGCCGTTCCCGTGACGGAGACGGATCCCGCACCCCAGGGAACCGACGGAAGCGAAGGGTCGTGGCCGACTCTCTCGATGACGAAGGTCGTCACCCGTTGGGGACCGGTCGGATTCGCCTCCATCGATGAAAACGGAGAGCCGCTCGGTCCGGAGGTGAACGTGGGCAATCGCAAGTACTCGTCGGTAACCCCGGGCAATCCCGCCACAGAACCGGTCCCGGCGCCGAAGGACGCCCTGAAGGACCTGACCACCGTCATGTTCGATTTCGATGACCTCTATGAAAAGCTGCGGGACATGGGCGGCAGAGGAGGGGGCTGCTCCTAAAAATGACTCACGTCAGCCGGGCCGGTGCGGCGCACCTCCCGTTATGGAAAAAAAGCGGCGGTGTCTGAAAAGACCCGCCGCTTCCTTTTTATCAGGTGATATCTGTCGGCCCTACTGCTGCTGGCCGGGGACGATGTTGAAGACGACCGTGGTGAAGTATTCCCCGTCGAGGTAGATATCCCACGTCCACTCCCCCAGGGGGTCTCCCGCTTCATTCAAGCCCCAGGTGCTCATGAACATGTTTGAATCGGGGGAGAGAATCTCGGTGTACACCGCCCGGACCGGATCTTCATCCGGATACGTCTGGTAGCTCCCGGTGGAGCCCTCCCACATCTCCCAGTTCCGGGGCGGGGAGGGGAAGAATTCCTCCTCGTAGTACTGGATCGGCGCGCCGGTGACGCTCTCGTACTCGAAGTAGACGCCGATGGTGGTGCCGGGCACGTAGGGGATAGTGCCGGTTTCGTACACCTCGACGCTGCCGAAGTTCTTCTCGGTGATGATGCCCGCCTTGAAATCGGTGATGACGCAGCACGTCAGATCCTTGGGCGCCCCGTAGGCGTAGGGCGAGGAATAACCGGGCATGACCGGCACGACCGGCTCTTCGGGCGCCGTATCATCCGCCGGTGCGGAGCTCCCGGGAAGCGTGAGAGACGGCGCCTCTCCCTCCTCCATGGCCTCGTTGAACCTTTTTTCCAGTTTCTGGCACCCCACAAGACCGAGGGCCAGGATACAGATCAACACAATACAAAGCTGTGCGTTTTTTCTCATACATTCCTCCATGGTCCGTCCGCGCAACTTCTCTCTTTCCCGTGGTACGTCGGACGCTCAATTATATGTATCGTCGTTCGTGCGTGTCAAGTAAAAGCTGAATAAAAAAGTCTGTCCCGTCAATCCGCGTCGTCCCCGAAAAACCGCTCCCCCTCCTGGGCCACGGCGGGCAGTCCGTGCTCGTCGATCAGGCTCGAGACCTCCTCGTACGCCAGGACGTACCCCCAGGCGTTTTCCCCCCGATCGTCGTGATTCCCGAGAAGCTCGTCGATATCGGACACGCCAAAAATCTCGGGACGGTCTCCGGAGAGGGCGTCCATCACCGCATCATCCTCCCCCGCCAGGTACATCGCCAGACCCTCGGCGTACCACGGGGGCACGGCATCGCCGTAACGCGTGTGGATGAACACCAGTGCCGTCTCGTGGGCGACGACCCTTTCCAATATCCCTCTCTCTTTCAGAATGGTCACCGGCTGGAGGTAGACCGCCCCGTCCCCCATCACCGACGCCGACCACCAGGGAAGCCCGGTATGGTGGCAGAAATCCCCGGTGGAGGCGAACACGACCACGTCCACGGGGCGGCGGGAGGCGGGATCCTCCTGAAAAAGGGGCAGGTACTCCCGGTATGCCTCCTCCAGCAGCCCGGAGAGCCGATCCAGCCCGTCCCGGTCGATCGTCCCCGACCAGAAGATGGAAAAATGGGCGGTCTCGAAGATCCGGTGGTCGGAAAATCCCGCCAAAAGAGACGCCGCAACGATAACCCAGAACAGGAGTAACAGGCGCTTCACTTGCCGCCCCCCTCCCGCATATATGCGGAAAAGATATCGTGGGCCACCGGCGCCGCGTCTCTTCCCCCGTAGCCGCGATAGATGAACACCACCACGCCGATCCGGGGATCATCCGCCGGGGCGAAGCCGATGAACCAGCCGTGGGTCAGTCCCGAGCCGTCGAGGAATCCCCCGGTGCCGGTTTTCCCCAAAATCTCCATCCCGTCGACGGCGGCCTCCACGGCGGTACCCGACTTCACCGCCCCCCGCATCCCCTCCCGGAGGATGTCCCGGGAGGCCAGTACCTCCACCCGTCCCCGGGGGGGCATGAACTCATCACCGTCGTCCGGGCCCGATTCATAGGGGGTCAACAGGACGCCGCCGTTGACCAGGGCGGCGACGCCGGTGAGCACCTGGAGCGGCGTCGCGGTCACCCAGGGGCCGTCCCCCGCCGCATATGCCGCATCCTCTCCCTCGGGCGGCGCCTGAACCCGACCCGTCGCCTCGCTGCCGATGGGAATCCCGGTCTTCTTTGAAAATCCCAGCTCCAATAGCCCCCGGTAGGTCGCCTCCGCCCCCAGGGTATCGCCCATATGGGCGAAGTAGAGATTGCACGACACACTGATGGCCCGAACCAGATCCAGATTCCCGTGACCCCTCGGGTCCCAGCAGGTGAGATCCAGCCCCGGCCGGAGAGTACTTCCGTCGCAGTAGAACGTCTCATGTCCCGTAACAGAGCCGTCCTCCAGGGCCTTCCAGGCCGTCACCAGCTTGACGAGGGATCCCGGGGGAAACGCCCGCCGCGCCGCCAGGTCCAGGCCCGAAAGGGTCTCCCCCTCGTCCTCGGCGCCCCCCTCCATCGCCAGTATCCTGCCGGTGCGGATATCCATCACCACAGCCACGCCGTCGATATCGACAAGGGCTTCTCGCGCCGCCTTCGCGATCGCTTGGTCATATACATCCGAAGTCTCGCCTGCGCACGCCGTGAGCGAAACGAGAGGCACGGCACAAACGATGACCAAAAGAATCCGCGCACAGGATTCAGAGAATCCTGTGCGCGTTCTGTTTGTCCATATCATGAAAAACCGTCTTATTCTGCATCATTGATGATGAAGTCGTCGCTTCCGGTGCGTCCGTACTTGGTTGGGTAATACATCAGGTACGCCTCGGCGGGCATGACGGAATACCGGCCCGGAATCTGCGCCCGCATGATGTACTTGAAGGTATACCCGTCGTCGTACATGTACGTGAGCGATAGGGCCGCCCGCTCGTCGCGGAATTCCCGGCCCGCATACCAGTACCAGTAGGGGCTGTCACCATTGTAGTAATCGTCTCCCTCGATGATATAGTTCTCGTCATCGACGATCACCTCGCACCCGGCGGGGAAGTAGTCCTCCAGGAGGAAGTATTCGCTGAACGTATCGCAATCAACGTCCAGCTCCACCAGGATCTCATCCCCGCTTGTCACCGGCCCGTCCAGGGGTGTTTTCACGTAGACAATCTCCCGGCCCTGTTTTTTCCGCTCGAGGAGGTAGTACCGGCGATCGACGTCGAATCCCTCGTTCAGGGGATCGACGTCCGGCGTATCGACGTAGTAGGTGAAGGATGACGCAAGGTAGACGCTGCCGGAGCCGTTCTTGGTGAGGGTCAGGGTGTTGTCTCCGGTGTTGAGGCTCTCGTCCGGGATAACGATCGTTTCAAGCTCATCGAGCATGTTGTCTTCGGTCACGTGGAGTGACAGCAGCGTCTCGCCGTTGAGGTCCAGGGTCAGGTCGTAGTCCGGCTCCAGCTCACCGGTGCGGGAGAGGTAATCGGTCATGGCGTAGATCACCTTGCCCGACGCCTTGGTGGAGCGCCAGTAGGTGCCGGTGCGATGGGCGATGAGCCAGCGGAGCGCCGAGGCGATCAGGGGATTGTCGATATCCCGCCGGGCCATGACCCGCACCATGTACGCGGTGGTCTCCACCTCGTCCGCCTCCCACTGCCACCAGTAGAACTCCTCGCCGTCGTATCCCCAGTGGACGTAGCCGTTTTCCTCGATGCCCTCGGCCATCAGCATCTCGTAGAGCTCCGCGGCCTTCGCCTCGGCGCCGAGATTCTCATAGGCCAGAAGCAGCATCGCCTTTGAGATGGACGTCAAGTCCTTGCGCTTGTCGAACATCTCGTCGAGCCACTCCTGCTTGAGCTCGCCGGTGTAGGAGAGCACGTAGAGCGCGTACACCTTTTCTGAGTCGGAGTCGATGCCGTCAAGCTGGGAGATCAGCGACCGCGTCCCCCGCTCGATGACCCCCTCGTCGACATCGATGCCCAGGTCCGTCTCGGGGAGGATGCGCGCCGCCTCGATGAGCCCGTAGAGGACATATGCGGTCATGTAGGCCGAGGTGTCGTCGTTTTCGTACCAACCCCACCCGTCGTCGTAGTGCTGACGCTTGTAGAGGACCATCAGGCCGTCGTTGATATAGTTCGGCAGTTCTTCGTCTATTTCAGGATAGGAAAGACCCAGATCGCTTAACACAGAGCTGACCATGACAGATGGCAAGAACCTTGCCATTACCTGCTCGTTTCAGCCATATGGGTAGCCCACCAGATACGGTATGGCCGCCAGGGCCGTGTGTATGAGGGTGGGCGACACGCTGATGGAAAGCTCCGCCGCGTTCTCTATGCTGTTCACCGGTTTCGTCACGGTCATCGAGAGCCTGCCCGAATCACTGACGATCTCTCCCATATCGTTTTTCACCTCTCGGATGCCCACCGGCAGGACCGGGATGGTCAGCTCCATGCCGTCGGAGACCTCGTCGGTCATGGCCTTTGCGGTCAGCACCGCGCTCCCTACGTCCTCGGCCTTGACCTTCCAGTCGATGCGCGTCTCACCGTTCTTCGGCACCACCACGTCCACCGGCTCAGAGTCGTACAGGGTCAGTCCCTCGACCTCGAAGGTCATCCGCACCCGCTTTTCCTCGGCCAGATAATTGTGGGCGATGGTGGAGATCACCAGGTCGTCTCCCATACGGAAGAATCGGGGCGCCTCGATGCGCACGATCACGTCTTTCCGGCTGATGACCCGGTGCAGCGACTCGCCCACGTCGGCTGTATCCGTAATCCCCCGAACCGTGGCCCGCCAGCGGGTGAGGTTGTCCGGGAAGGTGACGGTCACCGTTGCGGTCCCGTCCGACCCGGTGACGACCGCCGGCGTCCAGAACATCGTATCCTTGAAATCCCGTCGTATCTCCGGCTCCACCAGCGATTCCCCCTTGAAGTCGGCCAGGGTCGTCTCCCTGCTCTCCAGGGCCGCCAGCAGGTTCTTCCGGTGGGCGTAGCCGTAGAAGCTGAAGTAGAGCGATGAGCTCGTCTCCACCAGGTGAGGCCTGAGAGAGTAAAAATATTTCTCAATGGTCTCCACCTGCTCGGGCTTGATGGCGTAGATGGCCGCATCGACAATGCCCAGGGATATTTCCGTCGATACCGGCTTGCCCTCGCTGTCTGTGGTTCTGATGGTGAAGGTCCCCTCCTCCTGGGGCTCGTAGAATTCCTTGTCGGCGCTCACCTCGATGTTGAGGAATTTGTGCTCCGGCGGAATCACCACCCGGGTATATTCGGTATAGAGCTCGTCGTTGAATATGGCTGCCACGGCCACGTAGATGTTCGGGGTGTGCCGATCCTCGATGACGAGATCGAACATCGCCGAGCCGTTCTCCACCTTGATCACCTCGGCGTCGTGGATGGTTCGGGTCTCGGTGGTGACCAGGACATACGCCTCGTCCACGGGGGCGATGATCAGGATGTGGGCGGTGTCGCCCATCTCGTAGGAGTCTTTATCCGGGATGATGGAGATCTCCCCGTATCCGCCCTCTTCGTCATACCCCCAGGAGTGATGATAGGAGTATGCGGTCTCCAGAGCGGTGGTCCCGTTGCCGTGAGCGTCGAAGGCCTGGGCGTTGAACGTCAAATCCCCCGTGCCCTTGACGGTGTATTCGAACACCACCTCCCCGTCCGGCTCGGTGGTTCCCGTGAGCATCTCGCTGTGGGTCACCGTCCCCAGTCTCGGTTTATTCTCGGTCACCGTCAGGGATACCTTTACGCCTCCCACTCCCTTGTTGTCGAAATCAAGGACCGATACCGTTATCCTCGCCGTATCGTCCGGCTTGTAGACCCACCGGTCGCTGACGGCGGTGAGGGTGAAGGAGGATCGGGCCACCCGCACCGCGGTGCTGGACGAAACCTCCCGCCGGGAGAGGTCGGTCACCCGGGCCTCCACCGAGAAAGTATAGTCCTCGTCCGGGTCGTCGATGTAGAGGGACGTATCGACCGAAAGGGAGGCCCTGCCGTTTTCATCCAACAGAATCGTCCCGTCGTCCACGATCCTCGGCTCATGGGTCCAGTAGTAATCACCGTCCATGAAGTACCAGCCCCAGTCATACCCCCACCACCAGGGCCGCTCGTACACGGACCGGTAGACGACATATTCAACCTCCCCCTCGGCCACGGGGCTGCCGAAATAGTACTTCGCCTCGATATCCGCCTCGATGACCTCTCCCCGGATGTAAAAATCCTTGTCGGCGCTCACCGTCACCTCGAATTCCGGCTTCTTGTATTCCTCAACGAAGAAGTAGGAATAGTGGTACATGTCGTCATAGTCGACGACGATCGAATATTCCCCAAGGGGCGGCTCGGAGGCGAGGGTCAGCTCGCCCGACACGTTTCCGAATTCGTTGGGGGAGAGGATCTCCTTGTATATCTCGTTTCCCTTGGAGTCGGAGATCGTCACCGTGCAGGTTTCGTCGCGACCGGGGACCACCAGGTCGTCATTTTCGCCCTTCCTGACGATGGATCGAAAATAGACCGTGTGTCCCGGTCGATACACCGGGCGGTCGGTGTAGGTGTACACCTTATCGGCGGAATCTTCCCACCACCACCAGGTGTAGGGGTCGGCCAGGGTGAAGCTCTTGTCCTTCTGGACGAAGATCAACAGCATATCGTTTTCCCCGATGTCACCCATGCCGTAGAAGATGCCGTCGGCGTCGGTCTTTCCCGACGTGATCGGCGTCTTGTCATAGCCGAAGATCGACACCTCCGCGCCGGAAACCGGCTCCCCGGTGACACGGTCGGCCACATAGACCAGGCTGTCCTCGGGGGAGTTTTTGGTCACGAATCCCAGCGGCGAGACGATCACCACGGTATATGCCACCATGTCTTGGTAGACCCCCTCCACCAGGTAAACCCCCTCCTCTTGAATATCCAGGGGGATGTCGTGATACTCCCACTTGTTTTTCTTGGAATAGGTGAGATCCTCTTTCCACTCGTCGATGAGGGTATACCCCTCCAGGACCGGGTAGAGGTCGTAGGAGTCCGGCGCCGGAGATTCCGGGTCGGACGAGTGGGGGAGCCCCAGGGCGACGATCGTCTCCTCCCGGAAATCACCGGTGAGAAACGACCGATAGTCGCTCCTGAACAGCCGAATGGCCTTTCGCTTCACCCCTCCCAGGATCTCGGCCGTGCCGGAGGTCTCCCGCTCGGTCTTCATGCTGGGATAATGGGGATCCGAGAGATCCAGGAAATACGCCACCGGATCGTCGATGCGATAGAGGCGAAATTCCAGGGCCGGCACGTCCATGGTGTCGGCCATGAAGGAGACCTCCTCGCCCGGGGCGAAGATGGAGCTGGTGGACAGCTCGAAATCCGCCGCCGACACGGTGGCGCACAGGGCAACGGTGGACATCAGTGCGACGAAAAGAAGAAAAACGGTATGTTTTTTCATGACAACTCCTCCCTGGGAGCGGGAAAAAATAGTCTGTGAGTATTTTAATCCATCCGGTATACAGGTCGTCTCCCGACCGGAGCGCCCGTACGGGATCGACGTCGTTTCCATCCCCGGTCAGTCCAGGATCTTGAACCGAAAATAGCCGAGGAAATGATCGTTCTCCATCACCGGACGCCAGCGCTCGTCCGGGTGCTGCATGAGAGTGGAGAGCCGCACCTTCCTGACCTCCCCCTGGTCGCTCTCCCGGGGGCCGGTGTGATAGACCAGCCAGTCCTGGTCGCCGGTGAACTCCCCGGTTTCTTCATCCACCTCGGCGCCCCACTCCCCCAGGTAGATCATGGTGTGATAGGGCATGGATGGGTTGTCCGGGTTAAAGAAGAAGAGCAGGTCCCCGGGGAGCACCGCGGCGTCGCTTTTTCCGAGGCTCGTTACGTTGTAAGAGAGCAGCACCCCGGCGGTGGCCGAGGGGGAAAAGATCCCGGCGTCGGGCTCGAGGTCCGACGGATCAAAGGCGCCGTCGGCTGTGCGGAACACCGCCGTCCCCACCAGCGGCACGTCCGGGTAGTTGTACTTCTTCACGTCCGGGCTGGAGGGGCTGGCCAGGGCCGAGTACCCGGCGAAGAACGCCTCGTCGTGCACCTTCAGCGCCTCGATATAGGCGAACCGGACGAAACCGGCGCAGTCGGTGGTGGCGTCGGACCAGCGGCGGTTTTTTTCATACACCTGGGACTCCGCCACGGCGCACAGCCACCGGCGAAAATTGAGCCGATCCGTGTCCCCCGTAAGCTCCATCACGTCGGCGAACCCGTCACCGTCGGCGTCCCGATAGGAGGGCGCCACCTCTAACGTCACCTCGTCGGACGTAAGCCCCTCGGCCTCGGCGGACAGCACCACGTCCCCGGGCGTCAGGGTGGTGGTGAGAACAGCCTCACCGACGCCCCGATCGAGGACGACGCTTTTTCCCGTTATCAGCTCGGCGCCGTCTCCGGAGAGGGAGAGGCTCACGGTTCCCGAGAAACCCCGGGCCGTTCGTCCCGATTCGGTTACGGCGGTTATCGTCACCCGTGTCATATCCATTCCGCTGGCTAAAAGCTCCGTTTCCGAGGGGGTCAGCTCCAGCATCGCCGGCTCCCGGCTGCAGGAGAGCACCACCAGGGCCATCGCCCCCACCAGGACCCCCCGAGCGGCCGCACTGAAAAGTTTACTCCCGAAGTCGCCCGCTCTTTCTCTCATGGTCCGGTGCGGCCTTCCATCTAGTATCGTAATTCGTTCTTTTTATATATCCGACACCGACAGTCGAAACTCGCCCCGCAGACCGTCGCCCTCCAGGGTGATCCCGCCGTAAAAGGACTCGCAGCCGTCGGCCACCAGCTCCAACAGCGGCACCATCGTATCCTTGGCGTCCTTGTAGAGAAAATATCGATAATGCTCGGCGAGGTTCACCAGATATGTCTCGGCATCGACCGCTGCGTTCTCGCCGTCGATGTAGAGGTAGATGTCGTAGTTCTCCGGGGCGAGATCGGCCCGGGCGTTGATGAACGCGGGCCGCTCAGTCAGGAACTCATCGGCAAAGGCGCCACCATTGTCGATGGCGGAAAGGGCCGCCATGTCCTCCAGGCGAAAGACGGCGGAGAGATCCCGGAAAAAGGAAACCCGGCCGTCCCGGAAGGCGAAACCGGGGGCCGCGGGATACGAGCGGAGGTAATAATTACCGGTCCAGTCGATCTGTTCCTCGGTGAAATCCCCGGCCACATGCATCGTGGAATCTCCATATTCTACCACCAGGGGGGTGCCCCGGCCCACGCTGTAGGAAAACAGGGCGTTGAACTGGTCGGTCAGGATGTCTTCGGCTCCCGGTTTTGCGGCACAGGAGAGAAAAACATCCGGGTAGGGCTCTCTCCCCTGGTAGCCGATTCCGGTGAGAGTCAGGTACGACGGCGATGCGAGACCGGTCAGAATGCCGTTTCTCACCGAGAAGCCGGCCTCGGCCTCCCATTTCTTGAGCACGGCGATGAAATTCGCCCGCTCGCCCACGTCGGCGAACCAGTTGAGATAGAAATAGTCATAGATCTCGATGGGCGATATCTCCCCCACCACACACAGGGCCGTCGTCTCCGCCGGGAGGAGTGCGAAATCCATGCCGTCGGGCGTCGGCGGCACGACGGTCTTTATACCGAGAAGCGTCCTCTCCGATTTATACGGCCCCCATACCGTCACGGTAAGGCCGGTGTTCGTGACCTCCACCGTCGCGGCGACATGCTCGCAGGGGGACGCCAGCCGGGCCAGGCGGGCGGCCATCCCCGTATCACCGGTTGCGGAGGCGGACAGGGTATTGATATACAGAATATCCCACCCCTCGGGAAGCCCGGAGATTGTCTTCGCAAGAACAGGATCGATGGCCAGGGTCACCCCGCCGGCGCCCGAGAGCGCCTCCCACTGGGCCCTGAGGGCCCAGGGCGAATCGGAAACAATCAGGTAGTCTCCCACCCGCTGGATGTACATCGTAACGGCGGTGGTTGTGACGGCATAGGGGGTAATGCCCGCCACCTCCACGGGCGCCGCATTCCCCATCAGCTTGAGGGCCAGCTCAAAGAGCCCTCCCCGGAGGCCGGGCGCGGTGCACATGCCAACCACCGTCTCTTCTCCGTTCACCTCCCCGGTATAGAAGACCGCCTCGTCTCCCAAGAGCCACAGCGCCCGCTTCGGCGAGGCCAGGGGGCCGATGTTGTCCCGTATCGCACCGATCATCGAGAGTATCGGCACGGATACGTCGCTCTTGACCGGCCCGGAAAAGAGGGAGAGGTCTTTCGCTCGGCGGTAGAAATCGCTCTTGAAAAAAGGCTTCAGCGCGTTCTTTGCGTCCCGCACCACGATGACGCTCTCGGCGTTCGTCGGCACGAATGAGGCAAGCCCCAGGTCCCCCGTCGTCTGTCCGGTGACCCCGGCGGATGCACTGATCATACACACCAGCAGGAGTGCCGCCGGAATCAATGTTCTTATATGGTGTTTTTTCATTTTCATATCTTATACGTCCCCGTGAAAATGATGATGCGCTCTCGTTCCGCGCACGGTACAGCTTCATGTGCGAGAGGCCCCATGCGCTACGAAGTCTCCTCGGGATCGACCCCCGCCTTCAGAAGCAGGATTCGATAGCGCAGGCCGATGATACGCCGCACCAGATCCCGATGGACCGGCGGCGTTGCGGCAAGCAGCTCTTTTGCCTCATCGGCAAGGACGTCCACCTCGGCCTGGAGCTCCGGCGTCATCTCTCCTCCGGCCCCCGGTGACGCCGAGAGGGCCCGATACCGGTCCCACTCATCGAGAAAAATCCGCATCAAGGGGTCGGCGGACGAGACGTCATCGTCCTCGTAGTAGTAATAGTCGGTTTTGGTCAGGGGGAGATAGTATCGATCCACGGCATCCTCCGAGAGACGCCATTCCTTCCGGGAGACGCCGCTTTTCCTGTCCCACTCGGTCTTCACATCATCGGTCATCTTCTCGAGCTCATCCAGGGCGGTCAGGACATCGGCGAAGTACCCGGTCGCCTCGCCGGTGTCCCCCGACGGTACGGAAGGGGCCACCGCGTCCCCTCCGCTGCAGGAAAAGAGCAGAAGGGATACGCACACGAGCGTCGCGAAGGCCGTTCTCTTGTATGATTTCATACTATGTTTCCCTCGTATAAAAACTGTATAAAAAAAGTAAAACTCTATAAAAAACCGCTGAGCGTTCCGCTCCCTCACGCTCCCCCGCCGGCTCCGTCCACGTGCGGAAGAATCCGGTCCAGGGCCTCGTCTCCCCGGTATTCGCCCGGGTCGATATCCCACCCCCGCTCCTTCAGGCGAAGCAACAGCTCGGTGACGTCGGGCAGGAAGGGACGTACGGTCATGAGACAGTCCCGATCCTGAAAAAGTTCCCGGGGCGTCGTGTCGAGGATGATTTTCCCCCTCTCCATGACCGCCACCCGGGAGGCCGCCTCAAGGATCTCCTCCATGTCATGGGTGATCACGATGATCGTCCTGCCGGTCTCGTTGAGGTGCGAGATATGCTCGATGGCCCGCTTCCGGGAGGGGATATCGAGCCCCTGGGTCGGCTCGTCGAACACGAGCACCGGGGGATCGAGGGCCAAAATCGAGGCGATGGCGGTCTTTCGCTGCTCGCCGCTGGAGAGGGAAAAGGGAGAGCGATGGCCGAAGCGGTCGATATCCAGCCCCGCTTTATCCGCCGCCCGGCGCACCTGCATCTCGATGGAGTCGGACTGCTCTTTCTGTACGGCGGATCGTTTTTTTGACGTTTTTTTATCGCCCGCCCGGTGTCTGAGGCCGAAGGCGATTTCATCGAACACCGTCTCCTCGAAGAGCTGGTGCTCCGGGTACTGGAAGACCATCCCCACCCTTCCCGTCAGGGCGCCGGTTTTTTTGGTCTCCGGCGTCACCCGGAAGTCCCCCACCTCCACCGCGCCTGATGAGGGGATCAAAAGCCCGTTCAGGTGCAGCGCAAGGGTGGTCTTCCCCGAGCCGGTCCGTCCCACCAGGGCCAGGAAATCCCCCGGCTCGATGGTGAGGGAAACGTCATCCAGGGCCCTCTTTTCCAGCATCGTCCCGGGAAAAAAGACATGGGAGAGGTGTTCGATCCGAATCCGCATGCCCGGTTATCCGATCACCTTGAATACGCCGTCGCCGGGGCGCACCCGCTGGGAAACCTTGATGCCCACCATGTCCCCCGCCTTGGCGTCGGTGACCTTCTCGTTCTCCACCTCCATGGACTCCACCACCTCGGTGAAATCGGTGGTGGCTCCCTTGTAGTGCAACTCGTCGCCGACGGCAAAGGAGTCATCCGTCACCTTGATCGCCGCCACGCTGGGCTTCGAGAAGAATTTGACTATTTCTCCTACCTTCACTTCATCGGACATTATATCACTCCTTTCTTTGGGATGAGAGTTGTATTCGTATCCGATCTGTTCTCAGAGTCGTGTGGGGGCGGCCGGTATCCGGTCTATTCGGGCTCGTCGTGCATCTGAAACGCCGCCAGTATCCCGTCTGAGAGGATAGATATCTCCCGGTCGTCAACCGTCCGGGGATCGATAACGACCCGATCCTTTGAAAGCCGGGCGATGATCGGCACCGGGAGGGAGCGGAGCCTTTTTTCCAGACGGGCGGAGGAGATCTCCTGGGGCAGGATGACCACCACACCGCCGGGGAGATCGGCGGTGGGATACGCCCCGCCTCCCACCCGGGACGTCTCCTCAGCGGATACCACGTCGAATCCGGGATGGGGCGTTTTGTTTATCTTTCGGGCGATGCGGCGGGCGATGCGCTTTGTCTCGTCGAAGGATCGGGTGATCATGCGAAGGGCCGGTATCTCCTGTATCGCCCGGACCGGGTCCCGGTACGCCGTCAGCGTCGCCTCGGCGGCGGCCAGGGTGAGCTTGTCCACCCTGAGGGCGCGGTTGAGGGGATTTTTCCGGATTCTCTCGATGAAATCACTCTTCCCGACGATGAATCCCGCCTGCCCCCCGCCCAGGAGCTTGTCCCCGGAAAAGGTTACCACGTCCACCCCGGCGGACAGTGTCTCCTGCACCGTCGGCTCCGGGGGCAGTCCGAAGGATGAGAGGTCCACCAGGGAGCCGCTGCCCAGGTCCTCCATCACCGGGATATCCAGCCGCCGTCCCAGGGCCACCAAATCGGAGGCGGCCACCGACTCGGAGAACCCGACGATCCGGTAGTTGGAGGTATGCACCTTCAGTAACAAAGAGGTCTCTTCGGTGACGGCCCCCTCGTAGTCGGCTATGCGGGTCCGGTTCGTGGTGCCCACCTCCACCATGGAGGCGCCGCTCTTTTTCAGGACGTCCGGAATGCGAAAGGCGCCGCCGATCTCCACCAGCTCCCCCCGGGAGACCACCACCTCGCCCCCCCGGGCCAGGGTATCCAGCACCAGCAGCACCGCCGCGGCGTTGTTGTTGACCACGACGGCGCTCTCGGCGCCGGTGATCTCCGAAAGGAGGTCGGTGATGTGATCGTAGCGGGAGCCCCGCTCCCCGGTCTCCAGGTTGAACTCCAGGTTCGAGTACCCCACCGCCACCCGGACCATGTGCTCCAGGGCGAAGCGGGAGAGCGGCGCCCGACCCAGGTTCGTGTGCAGGACCGTGCCGGTGGCGTTTATCACCGGGCACAGGCTGGTGGCGGTCCGCTCGGCCAGCTTGTGCATCACGAGACCCAGAAACGACTCATCGGAATCACCGTCGTCCCTTCCTTCCAGGATGCCCTTTCGCATGACCCCGATCACGTCCCGGACGGCGTCGGTGACGAGCTTCTTCGAGTAGGTGTTCGTCAGCTTGGCCACGCCCGGATCAGCGAGGGCCTTGTCTACGGAGGGAAGGGCGGCGAGACGACGTTGGACGTCGTCTTCGGGGGCGGGCTGGGGTGTGGGTGACTGTTTCGCCATCGTGCGCTCCGGGGATCACACCGATGACGACATGTCCCCGGATGTGATATCCCACTGATAGAAATTCATACCATATTCACACCCTTTTCTCAAGGAAAATAGGGGGAAGGAAGAGAGGAGGGCGGGGGGCTTGCCGGCCGGAGACATCCGTGATATAGAGAGAGACATGGCACAGGCGTATCTCGGATTCGGCTCCAACCTGGGGGACCGAAAAAAGCATATTCTCACGGCGATGGGGCTTCTGAACCAGGCCGATGGGGTATCGATCGTCTCCTACTCGTCGCTCTTTGAAACGGAGCCGGTGGGGGTGACCGACCAGCCGATGTTTCTCAACGCCGCGGCGGAGGTGGAGACAAATCTCTCCCCCCGGGGGCTTCTTGAGCTGATTCGCAAGGTGGAAAAAAAGATAGGGAGGACACCCACCTACCGATGGGGACCCAGGGAGATCGACGTCGACATACTGCTGTATGACGACCTGGTTATAGACGAGAAGGGGCTTACTATCCCCCATCCGCGGATGCACGAGCGGGCCTTCGTGCTGGCGCCTCTCTTCGAAATCGCACCGAACGCCGTGCATCCGGTGCTGGGGCGGACAGTGGCGGAGCTGCTCTCGGCGCTCCATTGACCCAGGGGCGTCCGTCTCGGTATATGTCCTCACCGGGAAAGGAGACTTCATCCGGCACCCTATTGACCTCGGGGCGTCATTCTCCTTGTTTCGCAAAGCACAACGGCCTTCCACTCCGGAAATTCCCGGCTCACCTCTCCAGGGCCGTGAGACGCTCCCGCCTGGTCCGCCGGATCTCCTCGAACTCCCGAAGGAGCCTCTGGATCGCCTCTCCCCGCTGGTCCCGGGGGAAGTTCGACAGCTCCCGTAAAAACTTCAGCGTCTCGGCCTTGAATTCCTTGTATTCCATCATTTGTGCTCCCGTCGTTCTGGTGTAGATCGTCACGACTCGATCCCCTCAACGGCCCGCCTGACCCGCTCCGTTCGGGATGAGTCCTCGAACAGGAGCCGACACGTCCCGCAGGGCGAGCGCAAAAGCAGCTCCTCCCGATCATTTTTGAGCGGCTCTTCAAGCAATTCCCAGATCCTTCGGGGGCCGATGCCGTAGAGCGCCCGGAGCACCGGGTCCGCGTCGTATTTTTCGATTACGGTCTCGAGGCCGTCGGTGAAGACATTCCCCAGGAACAGCGGATGCTCCCCGGCGATGTTCCCCGCCTCGCCGCAGCAGGCGTACACCGCGCCGCCGGAGAAGACGAAGGGAGTCCTAAGCGACAGGCAGGGCTGAGGGGGATTGTCGTCCGGGAACTCATCGGGTGCGATGCGCTCCCTCGCCTGGCCGAGATACATCACCGGGGCGAAGCCCACCACGTCAGGATTCGGCAGGCCCGCGTCGATGAGCTCACCCATGATTTTTCCCTCGTCGTCGCCCTCGGCCATGGTCACCCGGATGTTATAGGGGATCGACAGCGCCTCGGCGGCCTTCGCGGCGTTGATCACCCGCTGGACCGGGATATATTCCTGGTGGAAGTAATCGGTGGAAAAGCCGATGCCGATGGTATCGGTGAAGTCCGAGAGCGTCTCCCTCGCTTTTTCGAGGCTCGTGGCCCAGTAGGCATTGGTGGTGAAGGTGTAGGGAATCTCGACTTTTCGAAGCTCCGACACCGCATGGTGAAGAAGCTCCCGCACCACGAACACCTCGCCGCCGGATAAACCCACGGCGGTAATGGCGGGCTCCTCTGCAAACATCGCCGCAAGGCGGCTGATCTCGTCCTTCGTCATGTCTCCCCGGGCGGCCTGGGTCTCCCACGCGCCGCAGTGGCGGCACCGGGACGGACAGCGCACCGTCAGAAACAGGGATATGGTCAGATGATCCACCGGGTCATTCCTCGTAAATCAGATATTTGGGGGGGCGGTACTCGTTGAACACACTGAACCGGTGCTCGACGAAGCGAAAGGATTTGATGTTCACAAATCGGTGCTCCTCGTCCGTCCAGTTGAGGCCTTCCGGGAACATGCAGTCCTGGTAGAAACCGGGTCCCAGGGGGGGGAAGATCATGTCCCGGCCGCTCTCATCCGGCACCCGGATGCCCCGGTACTTACAGCCGTAGTCGGGAAAGAACCTTGCCTGCCAGTACGCCGGGCCGTCCCTCTCCTCGCTGACGAGATAATCGGGGCCCGCGTATATGGTCATGCTCCAGGGCTCGAACTCCCCCAGGGCCACCGGGAGGTCGTCCACCCGGTCGTAGAAGACCCGGGTATCCCCCTGCCACATGGGCTGGTTGTAAAACACCACGACAAGCGGTACGGTTTTCAGCTTTCTGGGCGGCTTCATCGTCCTTCCATGTAAAGAAATGATACCGTTTTCGGATATGTTCATACCACCCGGCGGCGGACTTGTCAATCACCGAAGTAGACGCACATGCCCCGGGAGGATCGAAAATATACGCACCGCCGCCGGATGTCGGGGACACGGCGCCCGGATATTTATTTATATAAACAAGGCGTTGCTTTTTTCCCCGGTATGGGGTATTTCTATCTTATCTCTTATTTATTTTATCACATGCTCGATCCATTCCGGACGAGGGTTGAAACCCCGGGAGGATTCACGACATGGCACAGGCGCCGAAAACCGACATCATCACGCCGAAAAAGGGAGTCATAAAAAACAAGAAGACACCCGGATTGAGCCTGACATACAAGATCGCCCTGCTGGCGTCGATCCTGGTGACGGTCTCCATGGTGCTGGCAACGGTCATCACTGTTCGGCGGGAGGTGGAACAGAAAAAAGACGACGCTGACGTCCGTATGGCCAATACCGCCGCCATGATCAAGCTGGCCATGGACAGCATGCCCGTCAAGGCGCTGGACGGCTGGGTGCAGTCCCTCTATTCTGTTCGGTTCGACACCAAGGAATACAACCTGGACCTGGTCTACGTGATCATCGCCGACAGTGATGGAAACTTCATCGTCTCCACCGGCAATCCCCGGGTGCAGGTCGAGGGGGGCGTGGGGACGGGCGTCACCTCCCCCCAGGAGCTCCTGGATCGAGACGTTCACGGCCTGAGGAAGGTGGAGGTGGAGATCACCGACAAGGAGACCGGAAGGATCACCTCGACCATCTACCTCGGGTATTACCTGTTGAACCTGTATAAAAGCATCTTTCTGCACACGGTCCTGAGGGCGGTGTTGATCACGATCGTTCTCATCGCCGCGGCGGTGGTCTTTTCGTACCTTCTGGCCAAGAGGCTTACCGAGCCCATACACGACCTGGTCCTCGGCATGGAGTCGGTGGCGGACGGGGATTTTTCCCGGAAGGTCCAGGTCTCCACCGGCGACGAGATCGGCTTTCTCGCCGATACCTTCAACAGCATGGCCGACGGTCTCAAGGAGCGGGAGTTCATCAAGGACACCTTCAAGCGATACGTCACCCGGGAGGTGGCGGATAAGATCCTCTCCCAGAAGGACGATATCGTCCTCACCGGGGAGAAGCGGGAGGTGACGGTTTTGTTTTCGGACATCCGGGGATTCGCCCGGATGGCCGAGGAGATCTCCCCGGTGGAGCTGGTTTCCACCCTGAACGACTATTTCTCGGCGATGATCGACATTATCTTCAAGTACGAGGGCGTGCTGGACAAGTTCATCGGTGACGCGATCATGGCGTTCTGGAACGCGCCCTTGGACCAGAAGAACCCGGCCCTGAGGGGCGTGCTGGCCGCATACGAGATGCAGCGGGCGCTGGTGGCCATCAACAAGAAGAGGGAGGCCGCCGGCAAGGCTCCCATCAACATGGGGGTGGGCATCAACACCGGCGAGGCGGTGGCGGGGACCATCGGGTCCGAGAAGAAGATGGAATATACCGTCATCGGCGACACCGTCAACGTGGCCCAGCGCCTGGAATCGGTCACGTTACCGGGACAGATCCTCATCAGCGAGAGCACGTATCGAAAGACGGGAGGGTACGTTCTCGCCCGGAAGCTTCCCCCCAGGGCCCTCAAGGGCATCCTGCGCCAGGTGCGCATTTTCGACGTGGTGGATATTAAAAAGACGACCGGAGGCGATTCATGACATCGACACGACGCGTGTGTATGGCTGTTGTGGTCCTGTTCGCATTTTCCTTGCTGTTCTGGGCCGGCTGCGGCTCGCGAGACGAGGACCTGAAAATCATCATCGAGGACACCACCGGGGGCACGGAGCCGACGTTCCCGGCACCGGACGCCACAGGACCCTCCCCCGCTCCAGAGCCGGGCACCACATCAGGTCCCGAGACGGGCATCGCACCCGGCCCGGGCGACACCGTCTCTCCGGTGTCACCGCCCACCGGCGAGGCCCGGGAAATGAACATGGGCATCCTGGAGGTGGTGAGCCTGGTGACCGCCTCTCCGGAGTTCGAAGAGGACGAGATACTCGCGGCCCTTCCCAAGATGATGGTCGGCAATCGTCCCCAGAACGCCCTGTGGGGTGTGCGGATGATGATCAGGGACACCCTGGTTGCGGAATACGTGGTAGACGACAACACCCGGGAGATTATCATATCCGAAACCTACTTCGATCGTATCAGGGATGTCCTGGAAGGCCACGAGGCGACCGAGCTCAAAAAACACATGGAGAATTTCGGCGCCCCGTCCCTCGGCTACGACGACGCCCTGAAGATCGCGATGATGTCGCCGGAGTTTCCCGTCCTTGCCACGTCCCAGGAGTTCTGGGTGTCCATCGTCTACATCCGGTTCGAAAAACAGCCCGTGTGGAGCGTGGCAGCGGGCTACAGGGACTCGGCGGACGGCGTCAACATCCTCATGAACGATTCCGGCGTTATCATCAAGACGGACATCATTGAGACTGACAATCTGAGATAGGAACCGGTCCGGCACTCCGATCTTATCCACCATCCTCCGGGGACGGCGCTGCGTCGCCGTCCCCGGATATATATTTCATTCCTATTTCTTCCCAGGCGATGACGGATCGGGGTGCCCTCCCTCCAGGGAGGCGGGGCCGTTTCCCCTTGACAAAAAATGAAAACGCGTGATAATCTTCTAAAGTTTACCTGTATGTAATGGTTTTCCGTCGGGACGGGTAAGTGACCCTTACGACTCCCCCCTCCCGGCACAGACAGCGATCGGAGCAGGAGATGGACTACAAGGAGACACTCAACCTACCACAAACCGATTTTCCCATGAAGGCGAACCTTCCCAAGCGGGAGCCCGAGGCCCTGACCCGGTGGAAGGAGATGCGAATATATGAGCGGATTATGGACGCCTCGAAGGGTCGGGAAAAGTGGATCCTTCACGACGGCCCCCCCTATGCCAACGGACACATTCACCTGGGCACGGTCCTCAACAAGGTCCTCAAGGACCTGATCGTCAAGTCCCGCTTCATGATGGGGTTCGACAGCTACTACGTCCCCGGCTGGGACTGCCACGGCCTTCCCATCGAGCACCAGGTGGACAAGGAGCTGGGCGAAAATAAGGCGGAGCTTTCCAAGAGCGAAATCCGAAAGCGCTGCCGGGCCTTCGCGGAAAAATTCATCGATATCCAGAGAAACGAGTTCATCCGGCTGGGGGTCTTCGGCGACTGGTTCGATCCGTATTTGACCATGACCTACGATTACGAGGCCACCATTGTCCGGGAGTTCGCGAAATTCGCCGAGTCCGGGGCGGTCTACCGGGGCAAGAAGCCGGTATACTGGTGCGCCTCCTGTGTAACGGCCCTGGCCGAGGCGGAGGTGGAATACCACGACCACGAATCCCCGTCGATCTACGTGAAGTTCCCGATGATCGACGACCTTTCCGGCCTCTTCGGTGAGCTTTCGGGAAAGAAGGTCTCGGTGGTCACCTGGACCTCCACCCCCTGGACGATCCCGGCGAACCTCGCCGTGGCTCTGCATCCGGACTTCGAATACATCGCCGCCGAGGTGAAGCCCGGCGAGGTGCTGATACTGGCCAAGGAGCTGGCGGACCTCGTCCTGTCGTCCTTCGGCATGGGGGATTACACCGTCCTGGCAACCTTCAAAGGCTCAGAACTGGAACACAAAAAGGCGAAGCATCCGCTGTACGACCGGGAATCGGTCATCATTTTGGCCGACTACGTCACCCTGGATGCGGGCACGGGCTGCGTTCACACCGCCCCCGGCCACGGCCAGGAGGACTATGAATCGGGCCTCCGGTACGGCCTCGACATCTACACCCCGGTGGACGATTACGGCAATTTCACCGACGAGGTGGAGTTCTTTGCGGGTCAGTTTGTTTTCGACGCCAACGAGAACGTCAATAAGAAGCTCGATGAGCTGGGAGCGCTCATTCACACGGAGGTATACGGCCATCAATACCCCCACTGCTGGCGCTGCAAGCAGCCCATCGTCTTTCGCTCCACGCCCCAGTGGTTCATATCGATGGATGAGACGGGCCTCCGGAAAAAGGCGTTATCGGAGATCGATCGGGTCACCTGGATCCCGAAGTGGGGGAGGGAGCGCATCTTTGGAATGATCGAAAACCGGCCGGACTGGTGTATCTCCCGCCAGCGCTCCTGGGGAGTGCCCATCACGGTGGTCTACTGCGATTTGTGCAACGCCGACATCATCAACCAGGAGAGCCTCGAGAAGGTGGCGGCGGCCGTGGAAAAAGAGGGGGCGGACGTCTGGTTCGACCGGGACGTCCGGGAATTCCTCCCGAAAGGATTCACCTGCCCGAACTGCAAGGGCACGAGCTTCACCAAGGGCGAGGACATCCTGGATGTCTGGTTCGACTCCGGCGTCAGCTACGCCGCCGTCTGCGAAAAGCGGGAGGGCCTCAAGCCGGTGCCGGATATGTACCTCGAGGGGAGCGACCAGCACCGGGGATGGTTTCACTCATCGCTTTTAAACGCCGTGGGAACGAGGGGCCACGCCCCCTACCGGGAGGTGCTGACCCACGGATTCCTGGTCGACGGCGAGGGCCGGAAGATGAGCAAGTCCCTGGGGAACTTCATCGCCCCGGACGAGGTCATCGCACAGTACGGCGCGGAGATCCTCCGGCTCTGGACAAGCGCCGTGGACTACCGGGAGGACATCCGGGTCTCCCAGGAGATCCTCCAGCGCACCAGCGAGGCGTACCGCCGCATCAGGAACACCTCCCGGTTCATCCTGGGGAACCTCTTCGACTTCGACCCGGAGAAAGACCTCTCTCCGAAGGAGGACCTGACTGATCTTGACCGCCATACCCTCTCGGCCTTCACGAAAATGACGGCCCGGGTGCTGAAGGCGTACGAGGACTACGAGTTTCACGTGATCTATCACGCCATTCATAACTTCTGCGCCGTGGACCTGAGCGCCCAGTACCTGGATATCATCAAGGACAGGCTCTATACCAGCGGCGCGGGCTCAAAAGAGAGGCGGGCCGCCCAGACGACCATGTATATCATCCTGAGGGACATGGTCAGGCTCATGGCGCCCATCCTCTCGTTTACCGCCGAGGAAATCTGGCAGGCGATGCCCGGGAGCGACCGGGAGGAGAGCGTGCACCTGACGGGCTTCCCCCGGGCCGACGAGTCGTTTCGGGATACGGACCTGGAGGAGACCTGGGAGGTTCTCTTCGAAACCCGGGGCGCCGTGACCAAAGTCCTGGAAGAGGCCCGACGGGCCAAGACCATCGGCCATTCCCTGGACGCCCGGGTGACGCTTTCGGCACCCGGCAAGCGAAAGGAAATCCTCACCAGCCATGCCGCGGACCTTTCTGACCTATTCATCGTCTCGAGCGTCGTGCTGGCGGATGACGCCCCGAAGGACGCGGTCGAGAGCGAGGAGATCCCGAACCTGTTCATCGCGGTGGAAAAGGCCCCGGGGGGAAAATGCCCCCGCTGTTGGCACTACACCGAGGACATCGGAAAGGACGCCACATATCCCGACATCTGCGGGCGGTGCGTCGGTAACCTTACGAAAAACGGGAGCACATCATGACCGGAAAGGGCGCACCGGGGCTTGAGGAAACCAGCCGAAATCGGCGAAAGTACGTCATGTTTTCGCTCATCGCGGCCGTCATAATCATAGGCGATCAGATCACCAAGCACCTCATCGACGGCGCCATGCGCCTGGGCGAGCGCATCGAGATCATCCCGAATTTCCTCGATATTCGCTACGTCAGCAATACCGGGGCGGCCTTCGGCATCATGTCACGTCTTCCGGACGGCGCACGCCTCCCGTTTCTGATCGGGGTATCACTGCTGGCGATGCTCCTGATCCTCTACCTCTTTGTAAAGGCGGAGGGAGACAGGATCGCCTACCAGGTATCCCTGGCGCTGGTCTTTTCCGGGGCCGTGGGAAACCTCATAGATCGGGTCTGGCTGGGGTCCGTTCGGGATTTCATCGACGCCCACATACACGGCCTTCACTGGCCGGTATTCAACGTGGCGGATTCGGCCATTACCGTCGGTATTATCATCCTGGCATACGAGCTCCTCATCCGGGAGCCCCGCCTTGAGCGGGAGGCCGAGGAGGGCTGATGCACCCGGTTCTGTTTTCCATAGACGGGCTGACGATATACACCTACGGGCTGTGCATGTCCGTTGCGTTTCTGGTCTCCTTCGGCTGGGGGCTGTGGGAGGTGAAGCGCCGGGGATTGCCTGTGGAAACCGGCATCGATCTGACCTTCTGGGCGCTGGTCTCGGGCCTCCTCTTCTCACGACTCTTCTATGTGATAGTCAACCTCCCCTTTTTCATCGCCTATCCCGCCCGAGCCTTCATGATATGGGAGGGGGGGCTGGTCTGGTACGGGGCCTTCGTCGGCGCGGTGGTTGCGGGGGCGCTGTTCTTCCGAGCCAGAAAGCTCAACGGGTGGCTGTGGGCGGATATCGCCGCCCCGTTTTTCGCCCTGGGCCAGGGCATCGGCCGCATCGGCTGTTTCATGGCGGGGTGCTGCTACGGCCGCCCCACCGACCTGTGCTGGGGGGTTGTCTTCACCAAATCGGAAATCGCACCGCTGGGGGTGCCGCTCCATCCCACCCAGCTCTACTCCGTCGTCGCCAATCTCCTGCTGTTCGCGTTTCTCTATCAGCGGCGGAAGCGATCCGGCTTCGACGGGGAGCAGATCCTTCTCTACGTGATACTCTATGCCGCCATTCGGAGTATCCTGGAGGTTTTTCGGGATGATCCGAGGGGGTACCTGCCGTGGGGCATGGTATCCACGTCCCAGTGTATCGCCGTGGCGGCCGTCGTCTTTGCCGCGGGACTCTATTTTTACCTGAAAGGCCGAGGAGAAACGTCCCGGGCGTAGATGCAGCCGGGACCGAACCACGCTTGGGGCGCCCCGGGGGCGTTCGGGGCGGGAACAAAGGAATAAAACCCATGGAAGAAAAAAAGAGAAAGCTGTCCGATCGTCTGTTTCCCGATTATCGACTGTATGACGAGGTGCCCTTCGGCTTTTGGTATATCGGCTTTTTCGGCTTCGTGCTGTCGTTTTTCAACCTGGCCATCAATCTTTTCTCTCACCTGTCGCTGCTGCTCGGTTTTCTGACCGATACGCTCTATGATGTCCCGAAGGACCCCGGCGCCTTCGACCTGATCATCTCAGGGAGCTTCGCCCTCTACTACCTGGTCTCCGGCGTGCTGTTTTTCCGTCTCAGCGTCCTGTACTGGAATTTCAGGGACGAGGCGGCTGAAAAATTCCGGCGGCTCCTCATGATCGACATGGGCGTTTTCTTCCTCTACAACATCCTCTATTTCATCGGGCTTTATCTCTATAAGAACCACTACCTCATCCCCAAGCTTCCCCTGTATATCATCCTCTCGGTGGTGGCCCTGTACTACCTGTTCCAGAACGTGGAAAAGGGAGCCAAGAAGACGGTTGCTCGGATCGACGGGAAGTAGTTGACTCCGGATGTTTTGGGAATGTTCCGAAGAACGATGTTTCAGAATTGAAGATACATAAAAAAAGACGCCCCGGCATCGCGATGTGATGCCGGGGCGTTTCTTTGTATCCCGTTTCCGAGGGGTGCCAAAATGGGGGGGTGCCGCTTTGGGCAACAACCGCCGTCCTCCCGGCGGTCTGTTCATTGTTTCTTCCGATCGTTACTCCGTGAAGGCCTCCAGCTTCTTGTTCAGTTCCTCCAGAGACAGCTCGGATTCATAAATTCCAGCACCCACGGCGTAGGGCTGTCCGGGAACCCGATACATATAGGTTATCTTTCTGCGATAGGCGATGTTGGGATCCGCTGAGTCCGCCGCGTCGCTGAAGCGATAATATTCGACCCAGCCGCCGACCTCTTCATATGCCGCATCGCACAGGTCCTGACCGTAGTAATACCCTTTTGCGTCCACCTTCTCGCTGATCCTTTCGCCGATCCGATCGCTGGCCGGATGAGCGGCGATAATCCCCGACTCGCAGTCATAGACGAATACGTACGTATCCGCCCACACCCATGCTCCCTCCGGGTTATTGAAATCCGCAAGCCCCGCGGCGCCGTTTTCCTCCAGAAACCTAGATGCCAGGCGAACCTTCGTGACCACCACGTCGTACGTCGTACCCGGAGTATCCTGCGCGAAAGAAATCGATGCAATTATAAACACGCAGAGGGCCGTAAGTACCAATATACGTTTTATTCTCATCTTCTTCCTCCCCATAAGGAATATACGGTCTCTATAGTATAACATACCGTCTTCTTTTTTTTGCACTGTCATCTCTGCCGATTATAAGGTCTTTCCTTTTCTCACGATTTCCAAGATATTATACACACGGAAGCATGTAACCGCGTATGCAGTATTTAGATGATTTCTCCCATCGTATCCGATGAGGTTATCCACCCCCGAGCGGATATAGGCAACGGGCGGTGTAATTTACATATGAGTAGTGCATCTTGTTGCTTCATGGAAATCACTCATGCGACGTTCGGAATAAATCTCAGATACACAAAGGCCGACACGCTGTGCGTATCGGCCTTGAAAACAATTTTTTATTCGGAATCGATCTCTCGAAGTACCCGTCAGGAGGGGATCGTATCTACGTCCCTCGTTTCGATCAGCACGATCGCCTCCACCGGGCATGCGGGCACGCACACGCCGCACCCCATGCACCGATCCGGATCCACCAGAGCCGTGCCGTCCTCCTCCATGGTGATTGCGCCGAAAAAGCACCGCTCGACGCACGACTCACAGCCGGTGCACTCAATCTCGTTCACCTGGGCGGCGAAGCGGCTGGGCGCCAGGATATTGACCCCCTCCTTGATGAAGACCGGCATGGTCTGGCAGCAGTCCCGACAGCAGTTGCAGATGAAATGCTGTTTGGAAGCGCTGTTCATGATGACATGGACCAGCCCCTCCTCGTCGCATTTTTCGATGATATCCCGCGCCTCTTCCCGGGTCAGCTCCCGCCCCGTCCCCCGCTCGATGGCGTAATCGGCGGATTTATCCACCTGGAGACACACCTCCAAGGGGGCGCCGCATTTGCCGTCGATGGTCCGACAGGTGCAGTCGGTCACCGCAAACCTCGTGGCGTTGTCGAGAATCTTCATCACATCGTCCACGGTCTGGACCTGGGACTCGGCCTCGATGGACTGACCCACCGGCACCACCCGGGTAAAGGGATCCTTGACCACCTTCTCGATCACCTTTGCGTAGGAAAACCATTCGGTGTCCATATACTTTTTCCAGAGGACATGATATTCCTTCGGCGCCTCGGGCCACAGAATGGTCGCGTCGTGAAACTGGACGATATCCCGGCACATGCGGTATTTCGTCTCGTCGTTCTTCCTGGACTTGAACATCAACCCCTTGTGAAAGAGCTCATCGAGCATTTTCTGGGTGGTTTTTTTATCTTTCCCCGTTTTCTCGCTCAATTCATCGACGGTACCCGGTGTCGCCAGCATCAGCCGGGCTTCATCGTCATCTGCAATAAAGGCGAACAGCTCCGGTATTATTTTCGAGCCGGTTGTCATGATTCTGTCCGACAACTGCTCGTATAGGGTCTTTTCTTCGGTCATAGGTAGCGCCCTCCTTTGTGCGTTTCACAGATGGCATCGATACAGTATGTACGCGACAACCCGAATTCCTGGCAGATGGTAACATCGGCACGTTATCTTGTCAAGCAACGTATCAATCCCGGTTATTTTTCTCCCAAAAAGACTCCGCCTCCTTTCAAGACGAATGAAATGTCTCATGTATACCCTGTTGGTTTTTGTGACGTCTCGTCATCACCGGAGACGCTCTGTCAAATACCGGTACCGTCGGCTCCCCTTCCGACGTTTTCGGGACACGATTTTTCTTCGACGCTTCGTAAAAGAGTATGAAAGAAAAAAAGGGGCGGTGATAATCACCGCCCCTTTTTATTGTAACGTGTGGATGTGCTTAGAACAGCTTCGAGAGCACTCCTTCGACGTTTGCCAGAACCGGCGCAATCACCAGGGACACAACGCTCATCAGCTTGATGAGGATGTTCATGGACGGACCGGACGTATCCTTGAAGGGGTCACCGACCGTGTCGCCGACGACCGCGGCCTTGTGGGCCTCTGAACCCTTGCCGCCCTGAGCGCCGCCCTCGATGTATTTCTTGCCGTTATCCCAGATGGCGCCGCCGTTTGCCATGAACAGGGCCATCAGAACGCCGGTGGCCGTGGCGCCGGCCAGCATGCCTCCCAGGGCCTGCTTGCCCAGCAGAAAGCCCACCAGCGGGGGCATAATGACCGCGACCAGGCCGGGGACGATCATGAAGCGGAGTGACGCCTTGGTGGCGATATCCACGCACTTGGCCGGATCGGGCTTTCCCTTTCCTTCCATGATGCCGGGGATCTCCCTGAACTGTCGACGAATTTCCTCGACCATGTGCATGGCGGCCTTGCCGACCGCGGTCATGGTCCGGGCGCCGATGAAGAACGGGATCATTGCGCCGATGAGGATGCCGACAACCACCATCGGTGAGATCAGGTCGATGACCGTCAGGCCCGATGCCTGGGTATAGGCGGTAAACAGCGCCAGGGCCGTCAGGGCCGCAGAGCCGATGGCGAAGCCTTTGCCCAAGGCCGCCGTGGTGTTGCCCAGGGCGTCCAGGCTGTCGGTGATGTTGCGCACGTCTTCGCCCAGACCCGCCATCTCGGTGATACCGCCGGCGTTGTCCGCCGCGGGGCCGTAGGCGTCCACGCTCATGGTAATTCCAACCGTGCCCAGCATACCCACTGCGGCGATGCCGATGCCGTAGATGCCGGCGAAATAGTAGGAGAGGAGCGTGGCGACGCAGATGATGATGATCGGGATGATGGTCGATTCCATACCCAGGGCGAGACCGGTGATGATGTTGGTGGCCGGTCCCGTGGAGGACGCCTCGGCCACGCGAAGGACCGGGACGTTCTTGGTAAACCACTCGTTGTCGGAGGTGTACCACTCGGTCACCAGGCCGATGAGCACGCCCGCCACTGAGCCGGAGAGGATCGCCACGTAGGCGCCGGTGCTGCCGAAGGCCTTTGCGATGAAATAGTCGCCCACCAGGAAGAGGGCCGCCGCCAGGAACGTGGAGTACCGGAGGGTTTCGGCGGGGCCGATCTTGCGGAAGATCTTCACCGACCAGATGCCCACCAGAGAGCAGATCAGACCAAAGGCCACAACCACGATGGGCAGCGCCATCAGGTTGAGCTTGAGGGTTTCAATATTCGCATCACCGACGACGATGCCGGAGCTGACCACGCTTTCCAGGGTTGCAACCGTCGCCGTGGCGGCGATGGCCAACGTGGCGATGATGGCGCCCACGTAGGACTCGAAGATATCCGCGCCCATACCGGCGATGTCGCCCACGTTGTCACCCACGTTATCGGCGATGACACCCGGGTTTCTCGGGTCGTCCTCGGGGATGCCCGCCTCGACCTTACCCACCAGGTCCGCGCCCACGTCGGCGCTCTTTGTGTAGATGCCGCCGCCGACCCTGGCAAACAGGGCGATGGAGCTGGCACCCATGGCGAAGCCGTTGATATAGAGGGCGGTATCGGGCTTACCGAAGAGGATGAAGAACAGCCCCACGCCGAAGAGCCCCAAACTCGCCACCGCCAGGCCCATCACCACGCCGCCCATAAACGATACGGTCAGCGCCTTTTCCAGGCCGTCCGTTGCGGCCGCCTGAGACGTCCTGACGTTCGCCCGGGTCGCCGCCTTCATGCCGATGAATCCGGCAATCATGGAAGAGAAGGCGCCGGTGATGTAGCACACCGTGGTCATCCAGCTCTTGTCCACAAACAGACCAAGCAGCACCGCAACCACGGCGAGAAATGCGACGAGGATGGTATATTCCCTCTTGAGAAAGACCATGGCCCCGTCGTGTATCTGCTGGGCCAGGTCCCGCATCATTTCGTTTCCGTCGTCCTGTTTCTTGATAAAAAGATAGATCAAGAGGGCTATCAGCAGCCCCGCAAGACCTACGATCGGCGCGATAAACGCCAACTTGTGATTCATCATGTACCTCCTGAATCGTTACTCAGAGCTTATCCATTGTACTGGTTCATGGCCACATTTATTCCGCTGGTAATAGCGGTTCTCAGCGCATCCACGGCCCGGTTGATGATTTCATCCAGCTCTTCGCGCTCGTCCTTCGAAAACGAGCCGAGCACGTGACCGACAGCGGTATGATCGGATTCACCCGGCCTGCCGATGCCGATTCTCACACGATTGAAGTCGGAGGAGCCCAGTCGATCGATGATCGACTTCACGCCCCGGTGGCCCCCGGCGCCCCCCTCCGGCCTGATGCGCAGTTTGCCGAAATCCAGATCCATGTCATCGTATACCACGATAATGTCTTGTACGTCCAACCGGAAAAAGCCCGCCGCCTGGGCGACGGATTGTCCCGATATGTTCATGTAGGTTTGAGGCTTGGCGACGAACACCCGCTCTCCGCCGATATGGATTTCTCCGGTTCTGGCCGAGAACTTTTTTTTCGTCAGCTTCACGCCGACCATCGCCGCCAGGGCGTCCACGACGAGAAATCCGACGTTGTGTCGTGTGTTCGCATACCTGTCGCCCGGGTTACCCAGGCCGAATACGGCCTTCATCTATACGCCTTCTTCACAGACGACGGTGGACGGGTGAAATCGTCTCTCGTGATCCCGGATATACCACGCTATCGTGTATATATCCGGCTTCCCTCATTTCCACGTTCGCTTCCCGGTGACACACTGCCGATATGCTTCCCGGACGATCCGCATTATGAAGATGCCCGGTCGTCGTCTCGTCTTTCGGATGTCTATTCCTCGGCGTCGGACGCCTCGGACGCGGCTTCCTCCGGGGCCTCTTCTCCCTCGACGGCGTCCTCGATGCCCTCTTCTCCCTCAACCTCTTCGGCTTCCTCGAGGCCTCTGGGCGCCGCGATGGTCGCGATGGTGTAGTTGACGTCGGTATCCACGCGACATCCCTCGGGCAGCACCAGGTCTTCCACGTGGAGCGCATCACCGATATTCATCGAGGTTACGTCGATGTCGATGGAGCGGGGAATGTCCGCCGGCAGCGCGGTCAGCTCGACCACCCGCCTGATTTCCTGGAAAATACCGCCCACCTTGACGCCCTCGGCCTTGCCGGTGTAGTTTATGGACACCTCCACGGTGATCTCCTGCTTGACGTCGATGCTCACCAGGTCCACGTGGAGATAGCTGTAGTTGATCGGATTCAGCTGTATTTCCCTGACGACCACGGTCTTGCCGTTGATTTTTTTCGCACCTTCTCCCTCGGCCACGATGGTGAAGAGCGGGTTTGCGCCACCCTGGGTCCTGATGCCTTTCTTGATATCCGCCGGGTCGATGATAATCTTGGTGGACTCCACGCCCTGTCCATACACGACGCCGGGCACCAGGCCTTCTTCCCGAAGCTTTCGTGCCGGCCCCTTGCCGACGGTCTCTCTCATCTGTACGTTCAGTTCTCCGATTTCCATCTCTTTTCTCTCTTCAATCCAATGAAAGGGGGCTTTTCAAGCCCCTGACTTTTCTTAAAAATTTTTGTACGACAGGGTGGCCTGATGACAGATTCTGTCTCTAATCCAGGAACAACTCGCTGACAGACCCCCGTTCGTACACCCGTTTGATGGCCTCCGCAAAAATGCCGGAGACGGATAATACCTGTATTCTCTTTGACTGTGACGCCCGCTCTCCCAGGGGGATGGTGTTTGTCACCACCAGCTCCTTAATGACCGAATCATCAAGACGGTCCAGGGCGGGACCGGACAGGACCGGGTGGGTGCACGCGGCAAACACCCGGTTCGCACCATTGTCCATCAGTGCCTTGGCCGCTCCCACAAGGGTGCCGGCTGTGTCGACCATATCATCCATGATAATAGCGTTCTTTCCCTCCACTTCTCCAACGATGTTCATGACCTCCGCCACGTTGGGTCCCGCCCGGCGTTTGTCGATAATCGCCAGCCCCACTTTCAGCCTTCTGGCATATGCCCGGGCGCGCTCAACGCCGCCTGAATCCGGTGAGACGATGACCATGTCGTTGCCGTAACATTCCCGCAGACAGTCTATCATAACCGGCGATGAATAGAGATGATCCACCGGTATATTGAAAAAGCCCTGAATCTGGCCTGCGTGCATCTCCATGGAGATAACCCTGTTGGCCCCGGCGGTTTCTATCAGGTCCGCCACCAGCTTCGCGGTAATCGGTGCCCGGGGAAAGACCTTTCGATCCTGGCGCCCGTATCCATAATAGGGAATCACCGCGGTGATCTCCTCCGCCGACGCCCGCTTGAAGGCGTCGATCATAATCAGCAGCTCCATGAGATTGTTGTTGACCGGGGGGCATGTGGACTGAATGACGAACACCTGCATACCCCGGACGCTCTCATGAATCTCAACCGAGGATTCTCCGTCGGCGAAAAGAGACACTTCCGCCCTTCCCAGGGGAATTTCAAGATTATCGCATATCTCCCGGGCCATGGACGGGTTGGCGTTTCCGGTGAAAACCCTTATTTTTTCCACTTTCTTTCGCTGTGTATCTTCGAGCTGTGTCCCTTGAAATTGGCTGGGGTGGGAGGATTCGAACCTCCGAATGCGGGATCCAAAATCCCGTGACTTACC
>Ga0180432_10001487_pt1 | contig 36947 bp, 57 predicted proteins | sample SS_ome_10_FD_132414 | JGI IMG/M metagenome (GOLD analysis project Ga0180432, IMG submission 132414) | Hypersaline lake sediment archaeal communities from the Salton Sea, California, USA - SS_1_MS_2 metaG | ecosystem: Environmental > Aquatic > Non-marine Saline and Alkaline > Hypersaline >... | reverse complement strand
TGGAAAAGGTATTCAACAAGTTAAAGGACTCTTGTAAAGTCCCTTCTCCTATTCCAATACCTGTTAATAATTATGATAACAGATAAACAAAGACTTGATTTTTTAGAAAGTCAAAATAATAAAAAGAAATATACTGGCAGATGTTTATTCAGATGGTCAACTACAAATAGAGGATGGAGATTACATGAAACTTTAAAAGGATACTCCTCTGTAAGAGAAGCTATTGATAATGCCATAGAAAAATATGAAGAAAATACTTAAAAAAATAATATCACCCTTTAGATTTATTTGGGATTTAATTAAATTTTATAATCTTAGTAATAGAATTTCTGAAAGAATACTAGATGGAGTTGATGATAAATTAGAGGAAAAAGAAAAGAAAAATTTAGATATAAATGAATTTAAAAAAATAACAGATGACGCATTTAAAAAGGAAAAAACAAAATAAATGTCCTTATTGCGGGGCAGATACAAAAATAGTCCATAGTTCAGAAATATATAATGGTAAAGATTTTGGTTTCAGTTTAATTTGCTCTAATTACCCGAAATGTGATGCTTATTCTAGTTGCCATAATAAAACAAAAGTTCCAAAAGGAAGCGTAGCTAATAAAAAATTGCGGGAACTTAGAAGTTTGGCTCATTTAAAATTTGATAAAATTTGGAAATCAAAAATATTAACAAGAAATGACGCTTATTATTTTTTAAGTAAATTAATAAATAAAAATTTAGAAGAATGTCATATAGGACAATCTACTGAAAAAGAATGTATTAAATTACTTAAAAAATTAGAAGAAAGAAACTGGAAAGAAGAATTAAAAAAAAATTAATATAAATATTTTTTAAAATTTATATACTATATGTTAGACAAAGAAAAAACAATTTATTTAAAAGGATACAAAGAGGGTTTTGAGAGTGCTTTAAAAATGGCTTGGGCTTATTCTAATGATTTATTAATTAATGTTAATGATTCTGACAAGCCTATTGTTGAAGAATTTATAAAAAAATTAGTTCACTAATTTATTATATGAATAAAATATTTGAAAAATTTACTGAAAAAGAAGCCAGAGAAACAATAGAAAAATCTATATCTACTACAATTACATTTTTCAATTTAAAATGTGAATGTCGTTGTTCATTTTTCACACTAACAGAAGATAGACATATTATTTGTCAGAATTGTAAAAGACTTTTTAATTTAAACTTAAAAGAGTATAAAAATAATAAACTAAAATGCCCAAAATGCAAACAAGAAGCAGAAGTTTCTAAAGCTATTGGAGATACTTTTAATGATACTAAGGCTTATGGTCAATGCCTTAATATTAAATGTAAGCATAAATGGCTGTTAAAATAATTTATGGTAAAAACAAAATTACAATTATTAGAAAAAGAAAGAACTAAATTAGCAGATAAATTAAAAACACTAAAAACTGGCTCTCCTGAATTCATTAAAGTTTGGAAACAAAGATTAGCAGTATGTTTTGAAATTACTGGAATACATGAAAGACAAGAATCAGAAAAGCAATTTAAAGTATTAAAAGCTATGGAAACTTATGGCGGAAGTTTTGTTAAAGCATTAGCAGAAGCTTTTTATCATGCCGACCCTATTAATTTTATTAAATTAAAAAATGCCTTTCCTGAATACTGGGAGGAATATTCTAGAATGGCAAAAATTAAAAATGGAAAATCTACCAAAAGAAAAAATTTATAATACAAAAGCACCTTTGCATTATAACCAATATTGGTGGTTAGATGAACATGAAAGAGAATTATGTGATATGGCAAAAGATGTTTTGTTTAATTATATTCAAACTTGGGAGAGAGAAGATAAGCTAGCACGATATAGAACTTTTGCTCAGATATTAACAAAAATTGGATTTAAAGTTTTTACTAGGATGGCTGAAAATACTGTAATTATTAAAACAACAAAAGATTTAAAAACTTATTATGAATTTGAAAAGGAACTAAATAATATTACCAGAGGAAATTTTGAGCATGAAGTAGTGCAAATAGCAATTTTATTAGATAAATATAAAGAGATAAATTATAAAAAATTGCCTTGGTTCAAAAGATTATTTAAAAAATATGGAAGAAGATAAAAATTATTGTATTTTATGTGGAAAGCCTTTTGTTATAGGAGAAACTGGAAATGAATTAGGTTTTTGTACTAAATGCCAAAAAGATAAAGATTTTCCTTATGATTTAGATGCTTATTACAAAGCGTATGATGAAGGAAAGGAAGTTTTCAAAGGTTTTGATACTATGTCAAGAGGTATTTTAGATAAATATTTAATTAGAGAATGTAAAAAGTGTCCTTTATATAAAACTAAAAAGAATTATGTTTTAGGAGAAGGGAGTAAAAATCCTGAAGTTATGTTTGTAGGTGAAGCCCCTGGCAAAACAGAAGATAAAGAAGGAAAACCTTTTGTTGGAAAAGCAGGAAAATCTTTTAGAAAAATGCTTGAAGAAGTTGGATTAGATAAAGAAAAAATTTATATAACTAACATATTAAAATGCCGACCACCTCAAAATAGAAACCCAAAAGATTCAGAAATAACTGCTTGTTTAGATAACTTAAAAAAAGAAATAAAAGAACTAGAGCCAAAAATAATAGTTTGTTTAGGAAGGATTGCTACTAATACAATTTTTAATATTACAGGATTAACAGGACACTTATATTCAAATAGACCGATGAAAGATTTACACGGAAAAATATTTCAAGGAGTATTAACTATTATTTCAGATGGAACAATTTGTAAAAAAATCTTAGTAATTCCTTTATACCACCCAGCAGTTAGTTTATATAAACCAGAAAAGAGAGCAGAATTAAAAGCAGATATAGAGAAATTAGCAAATAGTATTTATTATAATAAATTACAATAATCAAAAAAGTTAGACTTTTTTGAAAAAATTATGGGAGTTCTTGAAAAAGGAGTATTAATTGCAATAATTCTAGCACCAATAATAATAATAACTACTGCCTTAATTATCCAAGTATTATCAAAAGACATAACACCTAATTGGACAATCACAATAATTTTTTAATGGTGAGGTAGCCAAATCTGGTTAGGTGCTGGTTTGCAAAATCAGAGACGCGGGTTCAAACCCCGTCCTCACCTCTTATTAATATGAAATATAAAGAATTGAAAAAGAAAATATTAGAAATCTATGATACTATTCCTAAAACAGAAATGGCAAAAAAATGCCATAAGAAATGTTTATCAGGAGAATGCCGAGCTGAATGTTGCACAGTAACAGGTTGTGCTGAAGCAGAAAAAGAATTAATTAATAAATATATTAAAAGGAATAACTTAGATTTGCCTTTAATAGAAAAAAAATATGCTTGGGGATATGTTTTGCCGAATTCCCATGGAATAAATGAAATTTATGATGTATCTCCAAAAGAAGCATTTAATGTTAAATGTAAATATCTTAAAGATAATAAATGCAGTATTTATGAAGTAAGACCTTTAATTTGCAGATTATTCGGATTAACAGATATAATGCCTTGTACTTATTTCAGAGAGGAGGTAAGAATGACTGCAGAAGAAACTTTTCAAAAATATTTAAAAAAATTAGTAAAAATTATGGATTAGTTATCCACTTGACAGTTTTTTATTTATGATATATAATTATAAGTAATAATGGTTTAAAATTATGTATAAAAAATTCAAGAGTAATAAAGGAAATAGTTATAATTCCACAAAAGTTTTTAAAACAGCAGATTTTATCTTGTCTGTTTTTTTATTGTATTCAGGAGTAAATTTAATAGATGTAGAGAGCTTTCCTGATGTGAAGAATCAAAATAGAAAACAATTCGTTTTTGAAAAGACAGAACAGTTAGAAGATTTAATGAATCATTTTATTTCTTCTGACCCGACAGTTAAAATTAAAAAATTATTCAGTGTTCAAAAAGAATTAAAAAAGAAAATTTATAGTTAATTTTATGTATAACATGTATAACATAGTCAATACAACTTTAGAGGAAGTAAGAAGTAGATTAAAAAAAGGATACTCCCAAAGGGTAGTTTTAGAAATACCAGAAACAAGAACTTCTTATGAAATGATATTAACTCCTCTTAATAATAAATGGGAAGAATTGAGAATGACGGGAACAGATGAAAGATATGTTTGTGTAGGAATTATTAAGTTCGGGTGTTATCCTTTTGATATTTCAAGAGAGATAGGAGTAGGATATTTAGCAACAAAATTAGGAGTTATGTTTGAAGATGCTAATTATATAACAGAATTTCTACATAAATTAAAATTAAATTTAAAAAAAGAAGATTAAAAAACAAACTTATGTCAAAACTATTCACTCCTATTGATGGAGTAATTATACAAATAGAAAAGAAAACAAATACCGCAGGAATAGAAGTATCAGGAGGTAATGAAGTAAAAAATGAAGGAATAATAATTTCTAATTCTTCTTATTTAACTGAAAAAGTTAGAGAAATGTTCAAAGACCATAACGGTAATATTATTCTTAATTTATTAAAGAAAGGAAAGAAAGTTAAATTTACAGAAGGATATACTTTAGAAGATAATAAATTTTTTGTAGAATTAAAAAACATTATAGGTATTTTTGAAAATTAACTCTTTAGGCTAGGATGTAAAGTTCCAAGAGAACTGCGTGGTTTTGAAGGGGGCGATAAAATTTGAAAGACAATTTTTGACGACAAGAGTTCTCCTGATAATAACGGCATCTCGGCTTAATCTAATTAATAAATTTACATATATGCGAATTTTAGCAGAATTATTATTATTAAGTTTTGTTGGCTTAGGTGTGTGGGGGGCGTATAAATTATTAACCTCAAAACCTACCAATAATAAAAAAGAAAATGAGTAAAGAAGGAAAAAGTGTCCTCGCTATTGTTTTAATAGTAGTAGGAATAATCGCATTTTTTGCTTTAAACCCGATAGTTATTGTGTCTGCTGGTCAAAGAGGAGTAGTTTTAAAATTAGGAGCTGTTCAAGATGAAATTCTTGATGAAGGCTGGCATTGGGTTATGCCTATTGTAAAAAATGTAAAGAAAATAGATGTTACAATTCAAAAAGAAGAGAGAGGAGCTTCTGCTTCTTCAAAAGATTTGCAGATTGTAACTTCAAAGGTTGCAGTTAATTATCGTCCTGATGCTTTGAAAGTTAATAAACTTTATCAAGAGTTTAAAAGAGAGTACAATATTAGAGTTATTGAACCTACTATTGCAGAGTTTGTAAAGAAAACTACTGCCCAATACACAGCAGAGGAGTTGATAACAAAAAGAGACGAAGTAAAAGAAAATTTAAAAACAGCAATAGCAGAGAGTTTGATTAATAGCTATATTCTTGTAGAAGATATTTTTATTACAGATTTTGACTTTTCAGATGAGTTTAATAAATCTATTGAAGCAAAAGTAAGAGCAGAGCAAGAAGCATTAAAAGCTAAAAATGATTTAGAAAGAGTTAAAATGGAAGCAGAGCAAAAAATTACTCAAGCTAAAGCAGATGCAGAAGCCATTAGAATTCAAGCACAAGCTATTACTCAACAGGGTGGGAAAGATTATGTTAATTTACAATGGATAAAGGCTTGGCAGGCAGGTGGAGCACAAGTTCCTCAATTTATAACAAGTGATAGTAGTGGTGGATTTATATTTAACATGAACAAGTAATTAATTTAGATATTAATTATTTATCGGCTTACTCAATTTTACCTTAGTTCACCTCCTTGTACTTTGTTTTAAATTGTGTGAGCCAATTAAGTAATTAATTATGCCCAAAAAATTTATATTTATTTTAGGATGTTGGCGAACAGGAACTACTTATGTTTTATCCTTATTAAAAGATTATCCTAATATTACTCATATAACAGCAGAAAAAGTAGGATTAGCACGAATAAGAAATAGTTGGGAAACAGGAGTATTCCTAAAATTTCCAATAGATAAAGCAATAGAAAAAATAAATCAAGTAGAAGGAGATATTTTAGTAGAAAAAACACCCTCTCATCATGCAAAAATAAAAGAAATTTTAGAGGGCGTGCCGAATTGCAATATAATTTCCGTAGTCAGAAATCCTTTAGATGTAGCAACTTCTTTTATGAATAGTAAGTTTATTAAAATTACAAAATATATTGAAACAGCTATTTTTGAATATAATAGGAGTGCAGAAAATATTTTAAGTATAGAAGACAAGAGATTAATACTGCTTGATTATAAAGATTTAATACATAGACCATATACAAATTTTAGCAGATTAATAAAAGAATTAGATTTGCCAAAAATTAATCAAGGAACTTTAAGAGAAATTATTTTAAATAACCAACAAGGACAAAAAATTCCAACAGAAGGAGTATACAGAAATATTAATTATGCCACAGAAAAATTTTTAACAGCAAAAGAAGCATCAAAAGTAGCAGAAAAGTGTTGGGATAATTATAAAAAATTATTACAAAAAATATGATTATATTAAGAGGAAAACAAAGAAGAAAAAGAATAGCAAAGTATAAAATTCATTGGTATAGAGGATTTCCTTATGTTATTGCTGAAGTAATTAATACTGAATGGAAAGGTTTGCAAAAATTAATGAAAGAAAAAGGACATGCTTTGCCTATGATAAAAAGAATGTATAATTCAAATGGTAATTGGTATCTTTTAGAAAGTTTATCTTACTTCTTTTTAGGAAGAACTTTATTTAAAAACAAAAATGAATTTTTATTTAATGATTCACTTCACTTTAATTTTGATGGCAAATCAGATGAGGAAAAATATAAAATGTTAATAGGATACGCAAAGAATGATATTGATGTATTTTGGTCAGAATTTTATTCAATCCCAGATAAAATAGGTAAAAAAATATTTAATTTTTTTAAAAAATAATTATGAAAAAAAGAAAAATTACTTTTGTTTTTATAAATGTTGGAAGAAACAAAGCTCGTTGGATAAAAGAAATAAAATGCTACATTGATAAAGAAACTATTGAAAATGAAATAATAAAAGAAGCAAAAACAGTCTTAATGAGTCAAGAAGTATCAGTATCAGAATATGAAAATAATAAATTTAAAATATTTGCTGGATTTCATATGGTAGGTTCAGCAGAAATAATTTAATCTTTATGGCAAAACAAATAAAAACCTCTCAAGAAGCGAGAGATAAAATCAAAAAAGGAATGGATAATATTACTAATATTGTCAAAACAACATTAGGACCGAAAGGAAGAAGTGTAATTATAGAAAAAGAATGGGGCGACCCAGATATTCTTCAAGATGGAGTAACTATTGCAAGAAGTATAGATTATAAAGATAGGTTTGAAAATACTGGAGCCACTTTAGTCAAATCTGCTTCTATTAAAACAAATGATGAGGCAGGAGATGGCACTACTACTGCTATGGTGTTGGCTCAAGCAATGATAACTGCAGGAATGGAATATGCAAAAATAGGCGTTAGTTCCTTAAATTTAAGAAAAGGAATGAAAAAAGCTATTAAAGATATAATAGCAGAAGTAAAAAGCAACTCAAAAAAAATAAATGATAAAACAGAGATGGAACAAATCGCCACTATTTCAGCAAAAGATAAAGAAATAGGAAAATTAGTAGCAGACGCTATGATGAAAGTAGGCAAGACAGGAATTGTAAATGTTGAAAAAGGACAAACAAATAAAATAGAACAGGAAACAGTAGAAGGATTTAGATTTAAAAAAGGTTTTGTTTCTCCCTACATGATAAATAATAAAGAAAAAGAAGTTGCTGAATATGATAACCCTTACATATTAATTACTGATAAGGCTCTAAATGATATGGATAGTATTCTTCCAATATTTGAAGAATTAGCCACAGCAGGAAGAAAAGAATTAGTTATTATAGGCGGAGATATAGGTGGAAATGTTTTGCCTACCTTAGTAGTAAATACTGTTAGAAATACTTTTAAATCAGTAGCAATTAAAGCCCCTGATTTTGGAGATAGAATGAAAGAGAGTTTAAAAGATATTGCATTATTGACAGGTGGAACAGTAATCACTCAAGACCTTGGTATAGAATTGAAGGATGTTAAACTTGAACATTTAGGCAAAGCAAAAAAGATTGTAGTTTCAAAAGATTACACAACTATTATAGAAGGAAAAGGAGATAAAGAAAAAATAGAATTACAAATAAAAGAGTTAGAGAAAAAAATAAAAAATGGCAAAGATGAATTTAATAAAGAAAAATACAGAGAAAGGCTTGGCAGGCTTTCAGGAGTAGTTGCCTTAATAAAAGTAGGTGCTAATAGTGAAGTGGAACAAAACGAATTAGAAACAAGGATAGAAGATGCTTTAAGTGCTACTCAATCAGCATTAGAAGAAGGAGTGGTTGTCGGAGGAGGAATTGCTTTAGTAAGAGCAAGAGAAAATCTTAAAGGAAAAGATAAAGAAGCTTTTACTTCTTCTGATGAGGAGAAAGGATATAATATTATAATGGATGCTATTGAACAACCCTTTAATCAAATTCTAATTAATGCAGGGCATAAAACAGGGGAAGTAGTAATGAGTAAGTTATTAGAAAGGTCAGAAAATGAAGGCTATGACGCAGAAGCAAAAACTTATGTAGATATGTTTAAAGCAGGAATTATAGACCCTACCAAAGTAGTTAGATGTGCTTTAGAAAATGCAGGAAGTATTGCTGAAATGTTCTTATCCACCGAAGCAGTTGTTTGTCTTGAAGATATAAAAGAACCAACTATAAATCAATAAAAATATGATAGAAATTTATTTTGATGGTGCTTGTACACCTATTAATCCGGGAGGAAGATGCTATGGTGGAGCAGTAATTCTTAAAAATCAAAAAATATTAACTGAGATTTCTGAAGAATACATACCAGAAGCAAAAAAAAGAAACATCAAATAATGTTGGTGAGTATTTTGCATTATATAAAGCATTAAAATATCTAATTGAGAACAATTTTCAAAATGAAAGAATTCTTGCTAAAGGAGATAGTAAATTAGTTATAAAGCAAATGCAAAAGAAATGGAGAATAAGAGAAGGTTTATATGTAGAATTAGCAATAGAAACTCGCAAACTTGTAGAAAAATATTTTTCAAATATTATTTTTCAATGGATATCAAGAGAAGAAAATGAATGGGCTGATACTTTAGCAACAAAAGGAGGAAAATAATAAAATACAAAATTATGAATAATGATAAAATGATTGAGGAAAAATTAAAAAATAATGATTTCCTCACTAAAAAAAGTAAAATAAAATTTAATTGTACTGCCTGTGGAGATTGTTGTTATAATCAAGATATAATCTTAACCCCTATTGATATTTTAAGATTACGGAGAGAACTGCAAACAACTACTGATGAATTATTGCGAAAAAATATAATTAGTATTCACATAGGACCGAATTCAAAACTTCCTGTGTGTGTTTTAAAATTTCCAGGAGTGCAGACACCAACAGGTAATTTATCTATGTGTCCTTTTTTAAAACCAGAATTTAATGATGAAATTTTAGAGATACAAAAATTAGATATTTCTTTAGAAGAAAAGAAAGAAAAAGTAGCTGAATTAGTAAAGAAAAAAATATTAGAAGGAAAAGCAAAAAGAATATGTAGTATCTATAAAAATAGACCAACTGTATGTAGATTGTATCCTTTAGGAAGAGTTACAGAAAAAAATAAAAAAACAGGAAAAATGAAATTGAAATTTATGATGATTGATAAAGATAAAATTCCTTGTAAAAAAGAATGTTTTAAAAAAGAAGTTACAGTTGAACAATGGCTTAAACAAAATGATGAAACTTCTTTTGAAAAAGAAACATTAAAATTTTATGATATTTTTACAGAAATAGGAGAAGTAGTTATAAAATTAGACCATAGTCCTTCTGAAATTAACAGCCTTGCAAATGTTTTATATAATTTTGATACGATTATTGGTTGCCAATTAAGTTTAAAAAATCTTCCTAATAAAACAAAAGAAGATAAAGTAAAAACTTTTGAACTTTCAGCAGGAATGGCAAAAAATCTTGGAGATGTATTTAATTTATTACCTAATTTTTCTCTTGATATTTTTTCAAAAGCATACAAAAAAGAATTTACTGATGAAGATTTGAGAGAAGCATTTAATCAAATTATAGATATTTCAAATTTAATTTCATGTGAAATAAAGCAAAAATATGGAAGTAAAACAAATCCCAATAAATCAAATAAAAAGAAATCCTAAAAATCCTAGATACTTATTTGATAAAAAAGCCTTAGAAGAACTTGCAGAAACAATAAAAAATCAAGGTATTATCCACCCTATTGAAATTGATGAAAATAAAATTATTATCTGTGGAGAAAGAAGATGGAGAGCTTCTAAAATTGCTGGATTAAAAATTATTCCTTGCATAGAAAAAAAAGGACTTACTGATTTTCAAAAACTAAGAAGGCAATATGTAGAAAATGCCCAACATAGAGATTTAAGTATTGTAGAAAAAGGAAGTGCTTTTAAGAGTATGTTGAAATATAAGAAACAAGAATTATTAAAAAGTAGAGATGATAAGCATAAATCAGATTACCACTCAAAAGGAATTAAAGAATTAAGTTCTGAAATTGGAGAAACTCCTTGGACAGTAAGAGAAGCCATGCTTTTAGTAGAAGAAGATAAAATAATTACTGATGCCATAGAAAAAGACGAAGTTTCTTATACTCATATTATTGAAGCAAACAAAATAGATGAAAAGAAAGTAAGAGATAAAATAAAAAAGAAAATTTTAAATAAAGATTTTCCAAACAGAGAAACTTTAAAAGATACTATTGAAATTATAGAACAGAAACCAGAATATACAGAAGAATTATTAAAGAAAAGTGGAGAAGTCTTGCGAGAAGCTATTGATAAAATTACTGATGAGGAATTAATAGGCAAACAAGATTTGAAAAAAACAGTTTTAATGCAGGCGTATCCTTATATAGAAGAAGAATATAAAAAATTTCACAGTACAAGTTTGGCAAGATTTATTGACCACTTAAAAAAGTTAGTAGAATAAATTATGTTAATTACTATAACTGATAATAATGGAAAAGAAAAAAAGATAGGAGAATTACTAAATAGAATTTTTTATAAAAAAGTATCTATTAAAAAACATTTATTTAAAAAATTAGACGCTTATGGAATAGATGCAGAATTCTTTAATGATGTGTTATTAAATCAAGCAGATTTTATAAAAGTAAAAGAAAAAGAAACTGGAGAAATATTACACACAACAGTTAAACACTTTCAGAAAAAAGGAAAGTATTTACATTTCAAACCTCACAAAGCACAGATATTTTTATCAAGAAGATTATGGATAATTCCTAAAAGCAATAAACAAAATAAATTAATATAATATGTTAAATTTTCTTAAAAATCTATTTAAAAGTGAAAAAGCAAAATATCGGGAGTATAGAAAAAAACCTTGCCCAGAATGCTCTAAATTAAACTGGAAGTATAGTTATGCCCCATATTACCATAAAGGCAAGAAATGCGCGTTAGAAGCCCGTATATGCGGAAATTGTGGCTATAAAGACACTGATGGACATATATTACAAGATACTACTAAATTAAATGATACAACAAAGTTTAATGTGAAATAAATGAATTATCAAAGAATACAATTAAAAGGTGGAGCTTATGTTTTGTTAGATTTAGATGCGAAAAGAGTTGCTTGTAGAAAATGTAAAAAGTTAATTAGATTTGCTATTACTGAAAAAAGAGGCAAGAAAATTCCTATTGAAGAAGCAGGAGAAAAATTTGTAGCTCATTTTGCTACTTGTGAATTTGCGAATGATTTTAGAAAAAATAGTCAAGAAAATAAAATAGAAGAAGAAAATAAAAATCAAGAATATTTAAACGACTTATGATTATTTATAAAATAAAACAAACTTGTTTAGCTTGTCCCTCACAATGGGAAGGATACTTCGCGGATTTAAGACCTTTTTATGTTAGATATAGATGGGGGTATTTAAGTATTTGTATAGGAAAAAAAGGCGGAGGAATTGATAGTGCTATTGGAGGTAGAGAAATTTATGGAAAAAAAATAGGTGATGAATATGATGGAGTAATAGATGAAGTAACTGTTTTAAAACTAATTAAAGAAATTCCTGAAGAAAATTTTAGTCAGAGATTAATCAGAGATATTTTATGTAAATTTGAAAGGAACAGATTAGTTAGACTTTTTTGGTATCATTTTTTAGGCGGAAAGAAGATAATAGCAAAACAAGTAGAAGAAGTAAAAAAATCATTAAATAAATAATTTTATGAAAAGAAGAATAACAAAAATAGTAAAAAGAAAACGATTAGTAAAATATCAGAAAAGTAAAGCAAAAAAAGCATTAAAGAAAAAGAAACTATCAGAAAAAGTAAAAAAAATTAAAAGAATAAATAAAGTAAGAGCAAAGCAAAACAAAAGATTTTTGCCTGAAAGAGAAACATCTAAAAAAGTTAAGGAGAAAAAACCATGGAACAAGAAATAATAAAACATTATATAGATGAAGATTTAGATTTTATTTTCATTCGCGCAGAAAGAAATGGAAAATGGAGTAATTACTCATTAAGAGAATTAACTACTGAAGAATTTTTAAGATGGTTTAAAAATAAATTTAATTCTGGGCTTACAAAAGAAAAAGATGGAAGTTTAAAAATACTTCAACAAGGAGAGAAAGTTCAAAAATCAGAAGAATTAAATGACCAAGATAAACTTTACATAGCAGATTGGCTTTATACTTTTTCAAAATTTGAATTTATTATGATAAAAAGAGGTAAAGTTAGGAAAGAATGGGGTAAATAAATTTATATATAAACATATGGATAAAAAATGGCAAGAACCAAAAAATCAAGAATTACTAAAAAACATGATTAAAACTTTCGGTGAATGGAAACATATTCAAGTAGTAGATTATGATGGAGTAGATAAATATTTTAAAGTTAAAACAGAGTACATTATTACTAATGGAGTAAAAGCCCAAGATTTATTAAATGGGAACTTAGATGAAAAATATGCAATTCAAATCACGCAAAAAGAATTTCAAGAAAAAACATAGATATTATCACCCTTCAAAATTTACTCTATGGGATATTTTAAATGATGAAAGTAGGCAAGTTCTTTTGTTTATTAAAAAAAGAGCTTTAGAAAATAATGAAAAATTTTCACAAAATCCAAAGAACAATGAAGCCAGGCACTCCAATTCCTGAAGAAACTAGGAGGGATATTTGGGAAAGATGCGGTGGAAAATGTGAATACTGCGGAAAGAAAGCAATAGACCCTCATCATATAATATACAGAAGTCATGGTGGAGATAATAAAAAGGAAAATATAGTTGCTTTATGTAGAACTTGCCATGATGATGTTAGAATTTTACAAAAAATTGCTAAAGACCCTAAAAAATATATAAGAAGATATAAATGGTAACCATATGAATCAAAAAGAAAAAATGGAAAAATTTATTAAAATATCTGAAAGTATTTTACCATCATTAAAATCAAAATGCAGAAAGATTTTTGATAGAAAAAGTTTAGATGATTATCAAAAAGTTATTTCTATTTTAGGTAACATACCAGAAAATTATTTTTATCCTACTCCTTGTTTTTGTATGCAAAGTGATTTAAATCAGATAATTGGTATTTTTGAAACATATTTTATCAATAATAACAAAACACATAAATATAAAATAGAGAAATTAAAAATGATTATGGATAGTTTTGAATATATTGCTTGTTAATTAGGATAAAAAAATTGAAAAAAAATAATAATATAAAAAATGACTCATAAACAAATAAGTTATATAAAAAGCATAGTAAGGATTATTGGATATTTATTTTTATTATCACCTTGCCTTTGTCTTGGAGTAATTATTTTAATTATTTCAGAGTTATTTGGAATATTTGAAGAAAAAAATGAATAGTAAATAAGAAATATGAAAAATATTAAATTAAATAATTCAGATAAATTGGATTTACAAAGTTTAGTAAATACTCGTTTGTTAGTTCAAGCTAATTCAGGCGGTGGTAAATCATGGCTTTTAAGACGAATTCTTGAAAAATCACATAATCAAATCCAGCAAATTATCATAGATTTAGAAGGAGAGTTTTCTACTTTAAGAGAAAAATTTGATTATATTTTAATTGGAAAAGGCGGAGATACTTCTTCTGACCCTCGTAATGCTTCTCTATTAGCAAAAAAATTATTAGAGTTAAATGCTTCTGCTATTATAGATTTATATGAATTACATCATTATGAAAGAAAGCACTTTGTAAAATTATTTTTAGAGTCAATGATTAATGCTCCAAAAGAACTTTGGCATCCTTGTTTAGTTATAATAGATGAAGCTCATATCTTTTGCCCAGAAAAAGGACAATCAGAAGCCACAGAGGCAGTTATAGATTTGGCTACTCGTGGAAGAAAAAGAGGATTTTGTGCAGTATTAGCCACACAAAGATTATCTAAATTAAGTAAAGATGCTGTTGCAGAATGTAATAATAAGTTAATAGGTAGAACAGGACTTGATATTGATATGAAAAGAGCTTCAGAAGAATTAGGATTTACTACTAAACAGCAATATTTATCATTAAGAAATCTTGATGCAGGAGAATTTTTTGCTTTCGGTCCAGCTTTATCTCCAGATGTTAGACAAATAAAAATAGGTAATGTTGAAACTACTCACCCAAAAGCAGGTTCACGAATATCATTAAAAGTTACTCCGCCCACTTCAAAAGTAAAAACTATTCTTAAAAAATTAGGCAACCTTCCAGAAGAAGCAAAAAAAGAACTTCAAACTATTACTGAATTAAAAACAGAACTTATGACTCTACGCCGACATAGATGTCCAAAAAATACCTCTCAAATAGATATTGATAAAGCAGTAAAGATAGCTTTACAAAAACAAGAAATTGAGTTTAATAAAGAACGCCAGATTTTTCATAAAGATATAGAAATTTATCAAAGAACAATGGAAAAAATAGGTCAAACAATTTCTGCTACTAAAGAAATTAAATTACCAGAAAACGCAATTTTTATTCCAAATTCTAAACCAAAAATTAATATACCAAAAGTAATTAGCCCACCGAAAGAATTAGTAATTCCAGAAAATAATATAAATTCTGAAGAAAAAACATTAACAGGAGGGGCTTTAAGAATGCTTCAAGTATTAGTTTCTCGTTATCCAATAAAATTAACTAAAGTTCAGTTAGCAACTTTTTCTAAATTAAAATCTTCAAGTGGAACTTTTAATACTTATTTATCTTTACTAAAGAATAAAAATTTAATAATTAATGAAAGCAATCATTTCTCTGCTTCGGAAGAAGGATTAGATTATATTGGTAGAGATAATATACAACCCCCTACTACTTCAGAAGAAATAATACAACAATGGCGTGATATATTAAAAGGTGGAGCAAAAAGAATGTTTGATGTTTTAGTTGACAACTATCCTAATTCATTATCTAAAGAAGAAATAGGAGAATTGACACAATTAACTCACAATAGCGGAACTTTTGGAACTTATCTAAGCATTTTAAAAAGTAATAATTTAATTGAAATAGAAGGTAGTAATTTAAAAATATCAGAAAATTTATTTATTTAAAATTATGAAATGTGGAGATGCTAACCCAAAAGGAAATATATCTTTATTTTATAAAGGTGGCTGTAAAAAAGAATTAAAATTAAAAGATTCTTATAGATGTACTGGTTGTGGAGGTCGGTTCCATTATGAATGTATTTTAAAGCATTTTGAACTTGAAGAAGGACACGATAATGCTCGTAATGCACTTAAAAAAATAAAAGATTATACAAAAGATAAATTTATTATTTCCTTATGCAAAAAAGGATTACAAAAAAATAAGAAATTAATCATATGAACAAAACAACAAGAAATATTATTTTAACTATTTGTATGTGTATAATTTTACTTTTAATATCTCTTCCTTTTATTCTTATTCCAATAAAAGAAAAGGATATAAATACAAATAATAATTGCCTACCTTGTGAAAATAATTGCCGAAGTAATTATTCTTTTCTAAATGAATTAACTGATTTTTATTATCACAAATCAGAAAGAATTACTGAAGAAGGAAATATTTATTATTATGGAACTATTGAAATTGATTCTTTTGAAAAAAGATTCTCAGCTAATAGTATTCCTGAATTGTTTACAGAAATAGAAAATTTCTTAAAGGAAAATAAAGAAACTATTATTAGATGTCAGAATTTTTAATAAAAAACTTGACAAAAAGGAAAAAATCCTATATAATAATAGTATAATAAATAATGATAAAATTATGAAAAAACCAATAAAAATAGCTATTTATTCTGCAATACTTATTTTTACTATTATTCTCGCTTTAGTTCTTTTTCTAGATTATCAAAAAGCTATAAATACCAAAGTTACAAAGGATAGTAAAATTTATGTTTCAGGAGATGGACATATAAATAAAGGAGAATATTTAGACCCTAATTGGCAAGAAGGAAGATATACTATTCTACTTTCTGAAAGAGCTAGTTACTTAAATTCTACTGTTAGTTTAGAATCTATGGGCAAGGCAGTAGTAGAAGATATAATTAGAGATGCTGAAAAAGATGGTATGTGCTTAGTAGTTGTTTCAGGATATAGAGATAAAGAAGAACAGGAAGAAATGTATAATTTAGCAGAAGATAAAGAAATAATAGCAAAAGCAGGGCAAAGTGAACATCAAACAGGATTAGCAGTAGATTTTGCAGGCTGTCCCATGAAAAATGGCAAAAGAGATGATAGTATAGAAAGGTTAGAGCTTGAAAAGCCTTTTAAAGAATTGCCAGAATATAAATGGCTGGTTGATAATGCTTATAAATATAATCTTGAACAAAGTTATCGTGAAGATAACGCATATAGAACAGGATATCCAGAAGAACCTTGGCATTGGAAGTTGATAGTTACTACAACAGAAGATTTTATAAAACTTTAAAATAACAAAATAGGCGGACTTTTTTGAAAATTTATGAATAAATTAATAGCCATAGACCCCGGCACTAATAATGCCGGTATTGCTTTCTTTGAAGATAAGAAACTAATTGAGTCAAAACAACTTAAATTCAATCCTAAAACTCCTTTATATACCCGACTCAGAGCCTTAAAACAAGCCGTAGAAGCGTTTTTAAGCAATAAAGGACATATTAATCATTTTGCTATAGAAACTCCATATATAGGGCGAAATCCACAATCAGGATTAAAGCTAGGACAAGCAAGAGGAGTTATCCTTTGTATTATTTTTAATAAGAATTCTGAAATAATAGATATTAGCCCTCAAGAAGTAAGAAGTCATTATTCTGTTCCTCCTAGAAGCAAAAAACAAGATTATCAAAAAATAGTCAAATTAGAGTTTAATAAAAAAGATTTAGGAGAAGATGAAGCTGATGCTATTGCTATCGGCTCTACAGCTCTAAGCAAATTGAAAGTGGAACAGTTACAAAAAATAAAAGATAAGCAGTAAGACAAGCTATTAAAATAATTATTAGCAGTTTAACTGCTATTTTTGCTTCAACAATATCTATTGCTTTTCTAAACATTCCTATTGCTAAAAAAATAGTAATAATATTCAAGAATACTAAAAAATATTTCATATTAAGATACCAAAGGAATAGACAAAAGTCCATTCCTAAGGTTAACTATATTGAAAAAGGGTTAAAAAAGTGATTTTAATTCCCACCTCCACTTCCCCTTAAATCAAGATAAACAAAAACTCCAATTCCAATTACTAATAAAACAATTAGCATCCAAAAATTCAATTCAATTTCTACTAATTTGTTAATAGTAAATGAAATCAAAGCTGTGGCAACAGTAGCTAAGCCAGCTACTTTTAATGATGATTTTTGTTGTGCAGATAGTAACTTCATACAATTGTTTTTATAGAAGGTAATATTTTGCCTTCTGTTAAATTACTTAGCTCTATATCAGATATTTCTTTTATTGGAATATGTTCCTCCCAATAAAATTGGTAAGTATCCCAATCAGGTATTGGATACTTTACATTATCAAAAACATAATACACAGTTGATTTGTTTTTAGATTTCAAAATACTTCCGTTAGGAAAAGTAGAATACTGTGCTAACTCTCTAAGAACCCATTTTTTATCCACTGCTAATCCTGGACAATGAGTATTCATGTAATCTCTGTGGAACTTAATATCTTCCTTTTTTAGATTAAGTTTCCTGTTCAAGACAGTTATAACAAATTTTGCATACTCCCAAATAGTTCCCTTTGGAACTTCTTTATCATAATCACCTACCATTTCAATTCCAATACTTCTCCAATTTCCTTTTCCTGCATGAGTACCATTTTTTCGCATATCTGTAAATAACCAAATACCATCTGGAGCAATAAATAAATGAGGTCCAGTAGTCCAACCTTTCCTTTCATAAAATCTTTTTAAATTGTAAATAGTTCTTTTTCCTTCCCATTGTTCAGGAGTAGGTTTATGAGTATGATGTAAAACAATTTTATTGGCAGGAAGAAAGCCAAAAAATTTCTTTTCAACATACTTTCTAAACTCTTCTGTCTTTAAGCATTTACCTATTATTTGCATAAGATTTTTCGTTAATTTTAAAAACCTTTCTTTCCTCAAACTCGGCTTTTTTACCATTATTCCAGTTATGGAGTGGAGTAAGCCAACCCACTACACGACTGTAAACCATGCAACGAGTTCGTTGCTTTTTGAGATTATCATTTTTCATAGGGATTTATGAATTATTTATTTAGTCATTTTTTCTCTTAACTCTTTTAAAGAATTAATTGCTCCATGTAAACCAAATAATTGAGGCTCTGTTTGTTGAAGGATATTTTGTGCATTTCTTATTTCTGCACTTAAGCCATCTAACTTGGCTGTTTTTTCCTCAATTGCTTGGTCTATAACTTCAAGAGGAGTTAATTGTTTTGTTTCTTTTTTATTACTTTTACTCATAACTTTTTACTTATATATTAATTAATTATTTTTTAAAAAGGTCATCTACTTCATCTTTCATTTTATCATAATGGTCTTGTGAATCTTTGTTTTTATTTTTAATAGTTTTTATAGTAGTAATAACTTTTTTATCTCCTTCTGTTAAATTTACATCTGTTTCATCTAATTCAACTATACTGTTTAAATATCCTTTTCTCACAGCCACTACTTCATAGAAAAAATCCACTTCTGTTTCAGAACTCTCCACAAAAATTTTTTCATTAGTAGGTTCTTTCTCTAAAAATATATGTGCTGGACCAATTGGAGTTAAATTAACAGTTATTAAACCAGTTGGTTCAGTTACCAAATAAAAGTGATTTGGCAAAATAACTGTAATTTTTTTATCTACTCCTGTTTTAGCTTTACCTCTACACCGTACACAAACATCAGGACTTTCTTGAGCTGTGTATCTAAGAAATCTATCACTTCCGTCAGGATGAGGAATAACAAAAGGTTTAGAGCCACTTGCTTGTAAATCTCCTGCTGTCCAAATATTTTCATCTATAATTGCTTTTATAGTAGCTCCTTGATAAAACTCATGATTATCTCCTGCATAATAACGCATATCATTACTTCCTGAATTAGAATTAATGTATTCACCAGTACTAAAAATTAACTGAGGTACGTAAGTTTGTGTTGTTGTAGCAGTAAGAAGATTAACTGTTTGAGCATTATTTTTAATATAAAAATTATCAGTTGTTCCGCAAGTAATCCAAAGAAGATTTCCACTTGTAATTCCAATACCCCCATACTTAGTAGCACTACCAGTAGAATCAGCAATCCAATAAGACCTATTATTTGGGATAAAAAAATCTCCAGCAGTGCATTGAATACCACCAGCACCTAAAGTAGTTCCTCTTAATCTTGCCCTTCTTACTCCGCCAGAATAGAAATCTAAATAATCTCCATTAATTAATTCTATTCTTGAATTGCCAGAAGAACTTTTTACAGTTCTACCTGATAAAGTACCTGCTTGTATATTATCCGCAGTCAATAAACCAGTAATTATTTTTCCACCAGAAATAACAGTTGTTCCTAATTTACCAGCTTCTATGGAAGTAGAGGCTATTCTATCCGCAGATAAAGTACCTGTATAAATATCATCTGCATTTACTCCTCCTCTAATTATCAAAGCAGGAGAACCTCCAGTATCAAATCGTATATAATGAGTAGCATCATCATATAATTCAAATCTTATATCTCCTCCTGATTCATATTCCAGCCAAAAACCAGAAGAACCATTTCCATAACCTGATTTGTTATAAGATTTTAATACTCCTCCTATACCAGAAGCACCTATTTCAATGCTATCTCTAAAATAACCGCTACTGCCTGCAATAATAGGTGAATAGACAGTTGTACTTGAAATAAAAGTTCCGCCAGAAACATTTCCATTTATTAAATCGTCCATGCTATTAGTCCAGCCACCATTTTTTAAATCAGCACTATTAGGTGGATTAGCATCTGAAATCTGACTCCAAGTAATTGTAGTACTTGGACCGAGTGTAATATCTCCTGCAAGTTCTAATTTTCCTGTATTTGAATTATATCTTAAATAATTATCACTATCTGCGTATAATTCAAAAAAGACATCATTAAATGTGTCTTTTTGCATCCAAAAGCCAATACTTGAATTATTAAAACCTGTTTTGCCATAAGACCTTAAAATAGCATCTGTTCCATTTAATCCTATTACATTATCTCCTATTCCTGTATAAGCAGTTATAATATTTTCATTTATAAAATTACCTCCTGAATATTCAATATTAGCTTCAGTTATTGGGGTATCTCCTGCTTGTATTCCTTCGGTGGAACGCTGTGCCTGTATAATAGAAAGCTCTACTGCAGTTTCTTCCATAGAAGTGTATTTCGTTAAATCATGTCCTATTTGGTCAAGCTCTACTAAAGCACTATCTATTTTATAAGAAACTCTTTTTATAACTAAATTATCCTGAAAAGTAGTTTGATTTCCGTCTCTGATATTTCTAATTAAAACTCTGTGTCCAGGCTCTATACTTGCTAAATCATATTCATCTGTCAATTCAATAGTTAGTTGTTGTTTAGGGTCTTTTTTATTTGTGATTAAAGCATTTCCTCTTATATCTGCCACAGAATCAATTAATACTTCTGAATCCAACTGAAATAAAGTCATCACTTCATAATTGCTTTGAGAAGTAGCATCTTTATATTCTTCATAAACATAAGAAGCATCAGCAGTTGAACGACCATTCCACAAGAAAAAATAATTCACAATGCTCTCTGCTGATTTATGTGCTTTAATTTCAGAAATATCTTTTCCGATAGTAAAACTATGTTGAGTAGAACTTGCACTATCTTTAACATAAACAACTCCGCCCGCATCAATATACCAATACCAAGTAGCAGGTAAATACTCTTGTATTTTTTTCAATGAGTCTAAATGTTTTACTCTATCAAAAGTATATGAAACAGTATTTGCACAATCATCAATAGTTACTCCCCAAGTATAACTAATCATTGAATTGGAAATATTGTCTATATAATTATCACTAATATTTTTTATAATAGTAGAAGTAGAAATTGCTGATTCAGGAACATAAAAATCTATTGGGTCAGAGTGAGTTCTATAATAATCATTACTTAATTTTGATATTGCCCCATAAAAAGTTAACTCTACTTTTTCTTGATTATTTCCATATTGAGGGCTAACCCTAACTAGATATCCATAGAAAATAAGTGTATCTGTATTAAAATCATCATTTAGATATACTTTTAATCTATTGCCATACTTAATAACCCCATTAGGATTTTTTACAGAATCGTATTCATCATAATCATCAATAGGAGCATTAATAATAACTTTTAAATTACTAACTCCGCCATTTATAGTTTTATTAACTTGAAATTCAGATAAAATATTACCCACTTCAGTAAGCAGTTTTAAGTAAGTTCCATCTGGCTGATAGAGTTTATATGAAAGTTTATGATTTTTTGATGCCATATTATAAATATAAATTTGTATAGGTAATATCTAAATCAATGTCAAAAGGAGTTCCCGTTACTGTAATTTTTAAAGAATTAGAGCCGACTACAAACTCAGGAAATACCCCAGTAAAATCTACGGCTGAACTATCTACTTCCACAGTTAAATTATCACAATCAACTTCTAAAGATTCGCCATTAGAAAAACTTCTAGTAATAGTGATATAATCTCCTGTGGTTTCATTTTCTATTTTTACTGCTGTTACATTATCTCCAGTAGTAAAATCAAGAGTAATGACAGGATAAGCACCAATACTCCCCCCCATAGTAAATACTTTAGTAAAAGGAGAAGAAGTTTGTCCTGTTAAGGTTTCTTGTGTAGAGCTTGTAGCTCTGCCAAAAGGGTCAGCACATATAAATTCTAAAGCAAAAGGCACCCAGGAAGTATGGAAATGCTCTCTATCAATAGTTAAAGAGTCTAAAGTAGCAATATATCTTCTTGTTCCTCCTGCATATCCAATATCTAAATTTTGATTTTCTCCTACTAAATTTTGTTTCAATGTATCAATTTTACTATCTAAATCAGATACAGAACTTCCTAAAATATGTCCTGTTAATTGAATCCTCTTCTGAGTCCAATAATTAGACATTAACACACTCCCATCTCTTCTTACTTTTCTCTGAAGTAATACTTCATTTGAAGGAGCAGAAGTATGCAAAATTTTCTCTGTTATAATATTAGCAGTTTGTAAATTGTATGAATTGTAAGTAATTGTTGAACTCATATAATTTTTAATTAGCTCCATTATTAGCTAACTCAAGAGCTTCTCCAAGTTGTTGTTGAGCTTGGTCAACTAAACTATTAATTAAATCTTGGTCAGTTACAATAGGATTATTTATATTAACTTGAACATTAGGACCTTGAGTAGAGCCATACACACCCATACTGATTTCTTCAGCAGTAGGCAATCTGCCATATAAGCCACCCCAATTTTTAACAAACTCTTGTTCTGCCATTAAATTTCTCGGAATATTTACACCTGTAATTGCTTTGTCCATTGAAACATCCATTAATCCAGGCAACATAGCTAAAAGAGAAGGAACGCCTGATTCTCTAATAGATTCATAAATTTTCTTAAATGCTTTTTGATAGCTTTCAGTAATCTTCTGTAAATTCTCATTTGTTCTTTTTAAAATATCTGCTTGTTGATTAGCATAATCCATTCGTTCTCTTTCAAGATTTTTTCTAATATCATCTGTTCTTTCTTGGTATGCTTCTTTTTCTCTTTCCATTCTTGTAGTAAAATCTGCTAACTTTTCTTCATTAGACCTTCTATCTCTGAAATCCTCTCTTTCCTTTTCTTCTTGTTCTCTTTCTGTTTTAATATTAAATTCTCTATTTTCTCTTTCTAATCTTTTTCTTAATTCTTTAATTTTTTCCTCATCAGCACGCAATCCCATGCCTATTTCTAAATCTAATTCATGCTGTAAATCTTCCACTTTATCTGTATGACTTCTTCTCATATCGTCCATAGTTTCTTTATACTTCCTTGCTCTGTCATCCATTGACTCTTTAAAGTTTCTATTCTCTTTACTTATATCATCATTAATATCAGCAATCATCTGTTTATGTTCTTCCTCCATTCTTGTTAAATCAGTATTTATATCTTCTAAATATCTGGAAAAAGTAAGAGCAGAATCTTCAAAAGCGTCTGCTTGTTCTTCTAATGCTTCTGCTTCTTTACTGGCGTAACTTCCTAAATTAGCATAATACTCACTAATATCCTTTGTAATCGTTTCAATAGTTTTTTTAATTTTTTCTGCACTTTTATCAAGGTCAGGTCCCAATAAATCTTCTCTTGAAGGGAAACCAGGATATTCAGGAGTAGTAATTCCTTCAGGCGAAACACCCATTAATTTCAAACCTCCTGTCAATTTTCCTACATCTGCTAAGGCTTTCATTTCTCCTTCAATTAATCCTTTCAAAGCAATTATTTGTCGGTTAACTTCTGCAAAATTTCTATCCCCAGCATCTCTATTTAAAATAACTAATTTATCAGAGTATAACTTTTTTAAGTTATATATTTTTTCTTCTAAATTTTTAGCTCTATCTAAAGTTTCAGTGTCACCTTCTTTTTGTGCTTCTTGTTGTATTAAATGTAATTTTTGAGCATCTTCTAAAAGTTTTTCTCTATATCCTACTGAAGCCTCACCAATAGCATCTGCATTTTCTCCAATAGCTTTAGCTGTGTTTGTCCATGTATTTTCTAATTTTGATATAGAATAAGAAAAACCAGAAGCAACATCCAGCATTACTCTATTTAATTTTGCAAATCCTTCAATAGCTTTAGATAGCCAACTCAATAACCGATTATTTTTTACAAAATCGTCAGTTGCTTTTGTAAGTTCTATGAGTTTTCCAATTGTAGTTGTTATTGAATTTAAAAAAGTTCCATATGCGTGTATAACATCAAAAATTTCTTCTTTATGGTCGCTTAAATAATCTGCTACTTCAACTAAAGTCTTAAATAATTGTAATTGAAGCAGAGCTACTACTTCTCCTATTTTTCTCTGATACTTATCCCAATCAGCTTTTGTATCTTCTAACTGCCTTCTAATACTCTTATTTGCTTCTTTGTAAGCTCTGTCAGTTGCCCCCATTCTTTTTTCCTGTTCTTCTAACATATTATTAAAACCTTTAACATCATCAGAACCTAAAACCATCTCAGCTCTCAAACCTCTGATTTGAGGTATGATTTCTCCAACAACTTCATAATTTCCTTGAGTTGCTCTGCTTAAATCTTCTATCATTCCTTGTAATCCTCTTACCCTTAAAGTTGCTACATCCCATTGAAAATTCAAATCCTTATTTCGTTCATTTAATTTCTCTATTGCTTCTTTTGCTTGGTCAGATGGCTTTATAATACTCCTCATTAGACTTTCTAAAGCAGTAGCGGATTCAGAAGCACTTATTCCGCTTAAAGTTAATAAAGACATTGCGGCACTAATATCTTTAAAAGGAATACCTAATTCAGAAGAAACAGAAGCTACTGAACCTATCTCACTAGCTAATTGCTCAAAAGTAATTACACCTTTATCTACTGTTTTAAACATACTATCCATAATATCAACTGCGTCAGCACCCGTTTTTCTATTGTAAGCATTCATAACAGCCATTAAACCTCTTGCGGCTACCTCTGTTTGTGTCATTCCAGCTATTGCTCCTTTAGAAGCTACTTCCAATACATCAAGAGCTTCTGCTCCTTGAAATCCTGAAGAATATACATCATATAAACCTCTGGCTAATTCTCCTGCACTTTTTCCCACTCTAAGTGCCATATCTTCCACTTCAGTTGTCAATTCTGCTAATTGTTCATCTGTTAATTGAGCAATAGTATTAGTATAAGCCATATTCTCATTCAAATCTTTGAAACTTTCTGCAGTTGCCCCTAAGGCGATTGCGGCACTTCGGATAGCATAAAAAGACCCAACTAATGCACCAATTCTTCGCATATTAGTTGACAATGCACCAAAAGATTCATTCATCTTTTGTAGGCTTGAAACAGTTTTTTCTGACATTTGCTTAGAACTTGCTTCCACTTTTTTCATAGAAGTACTTACACCTGAAGACATCTGTTTAACATTTTTTTCAATTTTAGCTACTGTTCCTGACAAATTATCAACTGCTTGTATTACTATGTCTATTTTGCTTGCCATCTTTTTTATTTTTTAATTTTTTGAAACCAACCCTCTTTACCTGTATATGAGCAGGCAGTTGGTCTAACCCGCCATAATGAGGTTTTTTTCGCTTAATATTTTTATCAGGAAATGGAAGTGGAGAGTCCTTCCAATTCTTTACCGCTTCTTTGCTTCCTGCGTGAAGTAAAAAATTGAAATGCCTTTTTTGGTTATTTTCATAAGCTGATAGATTAGAGGCTACTTCTATCTGTTCCCACATTTCCTCCCAATATAATCCTTCTAAAATATATTGTTTTGTCCAACCATACCTCGTTGCAAGGATGTCCACTACCCAAGGAATTAATCCTATATTAGGCAATCGGACACCCTTGCTAGAAGCAGAGCCTATTTCACCGCCCCCATACTCTCCATCATAGGGGCTACGGAATTTTTTAAGTTCTCATTGAAGTTATTCAGTTCAATAACTTTTGTTGCTATATTAGAGATTTCTTCTGGATATGCTTCTTCAAGCAATTTTTCAGGCTCAAAGTCTATGCAAAAAGCCACAAGTTTAGCAATCTCTGTTGGAAACACAGAATAAAGAGAATTTATATCTAATCCTTTCTTTGCAATAACATCCTCTGGTTTGATTTCTTTGCCTTGTGGCTTCTTTAATTCTAACTTCATGTCTTGCCTTACCTTATCTATAAGTCCAATATAAATCTTCTGTGCTTCATAATACTTACCGGCTTTTAATTTGTTTATTGTAATCTCTTTACCATTTAGCATAGCTGTAAGAGATGTTTTTTTTAACTCTGTCATATTTTTTCTTACCTATTTAATTAATTATTAGGACAATGCTTCATTAACACTGAATAACTGATGTCCTGAGGCGTGAGTAGTATCTGCATAAGCAGTAAAGGTAACTGTTACTGCTGTTGGATTCTCTCTTTCAAAATTAGTTTCAATTCCACCTGAAAGTGTCTTAAAGAAAGTCCAAGTAGTTTTTAGTGAGGTATCATCATTATCTGTAATTTCAAGCATCAAAGGCGTAAAATTAACAGTTATGATTCCACCAACACCAATTTTGTTAGCTACTCCAGCATCTTGAGTATAAGTACACTGCTGTATAGCTAACTGAAGATTGTCAGCATCACTCTCCAACATATCAAATCTGATAGATGCTGTTTCATTAGTGATAGCTGTTTCAACAGGGGCAGTTACTTGGTCGCAGAAGATATCTCTAGTTTCAAAACTGTATGTAACAGTTACTCCACCAGAAGTACACCCAACATCTGTTCCTCCAGATGTTCCGATGTAAAAACCATCTACATCAACAGCATTAACTGTTCCACCAAGAGTAACTACTGCTCCACCTGTATTGATGTTTGTTACTGTAATTGACATATTACTTTTTACTTAGTTTAATAAACCTAAATTACTCTGTACTCTTTCCATACTTTGTAGGTAACGAACATAATTTTTGATTCTTCATTATGACACCTACAAGCCTTCCCTCTTAACTTTAGAAGATATTTAGCATCTTCTTCCTCTATTTCTTTAGGGATATTTCTTTCAAAGGTAATTCTTTTTCCGCACTTTAAAGTATATCTGGATTGTCCATTTCCAACATATACTATTTTTACTTTACTCATCTTTTGAATTATTAAGATGCTTCTTAATAATTATCCCCAACTTATCAACTCCAACTTTTTGTTTATCAATAATACTTCTCCAAGTAGAATCAATAAGGTCTTTCACATCGTTAACTAAATTTTTAGTGTCATCTTCAGAAAGTTTTGTACTTTCTATTGCTCTACAAATTTGTGCTGTCATTTTTCTCATTTCAAAGAAAGAATCACCACATAAATCTTGCAAAGCTTCGGACAGTTCAGGGTCGTTTAACCCTGTCCAAGTGCGAAGTTTCTCCAAAAGCAACTTCTGATATTTAGGTTGGTTGTCATCATTGGTTGTAATAACCTTTTTTGTAATACTCATACTCTTTACTAAATTAATTATTTATTTTGCTACATTAGTTACTTCATAGTGTGCATTTATTCTCCAGCATTGGCTGGATTCATCAAAATTTTCATCTTGATAATCCCTGTAACAAGTATAAACAAGGACATTTGTATTTGAAAGATTTTGATTGTGTAATAAGGCGTATACTCTATCTGCAATATTGTCTGCCTCTTCTGTTGTAGAACTGCTAGAAAATATATCAATATTAATTATACAGGCATTGATTCCCCCATCTCTATCTGAATCATAAACATTATCTTCAATTCCTAAAATATTATAAACAATTATCGGATAAGGAATATTACTTGCTTGTTGTGGGTGAAAATGAAAAATATTTGAATTCCCACCCAAAAGAGCAATCAGCGTAGCATCATTAGCTAATTTTTCATAAATCAATTGTTTTAAATTTTGTAAATTGAACATTTTAATATTATTATTTTTTAGCTCTACCTTTATAATTATCCGTTAATTCATGGCATTTAATTTAGATTCTCTCATCTTTTCTTTTGTATTTTTAGTTAACTCCCAATGTTTTCCTTTTGCATTTTTATTTTTTTCTGTTCTTTTATAAATTCCACTAGGCATAAATTTATATCTTAATTTGCTTGAATGCGTTTTTTAAATTATTCTCTACTCTTTTTCGCATTTGAATTCCTGTTCTTGCCATATACCATTTACCTGTTACCCAAGAAGCAACCAATCTTTTTCCTAATGCTGGAACAAATCTCCCAGGCTGTTGGGCATGTCCTTCTTCCACATAAATTGCGTAAGGAGCAGTAGCTATATCAGGACCCACTCTAGCAATATATTTATTTCCTTGTTGGGATTCTTTTGACAATATACCTCTTCTTAAATTACCTGTTTTTACTGGACTATTTATTTTTGCGGCTTTTTCTACTTGTAATCCTGAAGTTCTGACAGCAGATTTAATGGCATTAGAATAATTTTGATTTACTCTTTTTAAAGAATTTACTACTGCTTTATCTCCTTTTACTTCTATTTTAACTAACATATCTAGTATCGTTTAATTTTTCTAAAATTAACTCGTAATGATGATATTTTGTGCCATTAACATTCTTATTTGCCTGTTTTAAATTTTCTACTAATTTTACTCTATAATCTATATTCTCTTCTTCATCTTCTATTATATCACCTTCTCTTATATCAATATAGGTTATATTCCCACCATTAATAACAGCTTTAGGCGCAAAACCCCTATGTGTAGAATTATATAGCTTACCTTGCATACTTGCTATTTCATCTCCAGTTAATTGTTGAATAGTAGCAGGAATTTGGTCATGTATATTATTCCAAGAATCTGTCAAATCCCCAATAGCATCTTTAGCAACTGTTTTTCTTTTAATCATAATAGTTGTATTAAGAAATCTTCTTTTTATACCTAAGGGTCTTACTAATATTCCATGAATGTGTGCTTTTGTTAGAATTGATACAGAACTTGTTAATTTTATTCTTGCCTTAGCTTGGATAGTAACAATAATAGAAGGCTTTTGAATGTTCGCCTTAGCTGAAATAGTGATTCCAGGCAATTCTATAAAGATACTTGCTTTTGCTTCTATACTGATAATTTCTGTTTTTTCTATTCTTGCTTTGGAAGAAATCAGAGAAATATGTTCTTTAAGTATATCAGCCTTTGCTTCTATATTAAAACTTTCAGTTTTCTCAATTCTTGCTAATGCTAAAATAAATATGCCGGGAAGTTCTTTGAATATGCTTGCTTTTGCGTCAATGGTTTGGATAGTGGTTACTTTTATATTTGCTATTGCATCTATATTATGAAGTTCAGTTTTTTGAATTCTGGCTTTAACTAATAGTTCTCGTCCAGTAGTCAGTCTAATATTACCTTTGGCTTGGATATTTGTTTGAACTCCAAAGATTTTTATACTTGCCTTAGATTGGATAAATATTTCTCCTAAATATTCTATACGCCCTTTAGCTTCAATTGTATTACTGATAACAGCTTTGATATTTCCTTTGGCTTGGGCATCAGAGCTTTGTGTCTTTTTTATATTTGCCTTTGTATTAATATTATAGCTTACACCCCCAACTTGAATTCTTCCTTTAGCTTGTATATCAACGGAACTTGTTAATTCAATTCTTGCTTTAGCATCAATAATATAAGGCTCAGTTCTTTCTATTCTTGCTTTAGTTGCAACTTCTGAAAATTGTGTTCTTTTTATATTAGCTATGGCTGAAATATAAATACCGCCTAAAATTTCAATTCTTGCTTTAGCATCAATTAAATTACTTGTAGCCAATTTAATATCTCCTTTGGCTTGGATAATAAAAGTTACTCCAGCAATTAAGATTCGTGCTTTAGTTTGAATTTGAACAATTTGAGTAGCTCGGATATTTCCTTTTGTTTGGATAGTTAAACTCCCTGTTTTTTCTATTCTTGCTTGAGCATCTATATTATAACTCTCTGTTTTTTCTATTCTTGCTTTGGCTAATATTAGACTACTTTCTGTCCTCTCTATTCTTCCTTTAGCAGAAATTGTAGTAGATATACCAGCAATTTGAATTCTTGCTTTTGCTTCTAAAGATACAGAAACAGCCTGTCTAATATTTGCTTTAGCAGAAATAGGAGAAATCCAAACAAAATGGATATTTCCTTTTGCTTGAATAGTTGTTGTTTCTGTTCTTAAGATAGCTCCTTTAGCTTCTAAAGTTTTATCAGTAGTCTTTTTAATATCTGCCTTAACATTAATATAAGGATTGCCTGTAATTCTTATTTGAGCTTTGGCTTGGATAGTATCAGTAACAGTTTTTTCAATTCTCGCTTTTGCTTCAATAGTAGTAGAAATTGCTAAAAGTTTTATATCAGCTTTTGTTTGAATTGTTTTTCCTACTCCTCCTTTTAATACTCTGCCTTTTGTTTGAATGTTAGTAGAAGATAATTGTTCTATACGAGCCTTGGTATTTATTGAGGTTGTTTGAACAGCTTTAATATTTGCTTTAGCTTGTATAGATTGAATAACTCCTCCAATTTGGATTCTTGCTTTAACCTGAATACTTTCTGTAATACTTCCTTTTACATTTGCTTTTGCTAAAATAATTGAAAAAGAAGTCAAAGCAATACTCGTTTTTGCTTGAATTGTAACTTCTTGTATCTTTTTAATATTAGCTTTGGCTTGGATATTTTTTCCTACCCCACCTGTTTGAATTCGTGCTTTAGATTGGATATTTGTTTGAGTAGTTACTTTTATATTTGCTTTAGCTAAAATATTTATGGAAGAAGTTGCTTTAATATTAGCCTTTGCCTGAATTGTTAGAATTTCAGTTCTTTGTATGCGAGCCTTTGCTTCTATATTAAAACTTTCAGTTCTTTGTGTTCTTGCTTTTGCCTGAATAGTATGAACTACTCCGCCAGTTTGTATTCTTGCTTTTGCTTGTATTGTTTGATTGGTAGTTATTTTTAAATTTGCTTTAACTTGGATTGTTTCAATATAAACTAAAGTGATATGAGCCTTTGCTTGGATAGTATTAGTTTGAGTAGTAGCAGTAGTAGCAATTCCTTGAGCATAACCAATACTCCAAAGACTTCCACCAGTAAGCTTTGCTCTTGTTTGTAAAGTGCATTCTACATTAATTATTTTTATGTTTGCTTTAGCTTGGATAGTAGTAATCTGAGTAGCTCGGATATTTGCCTTTGTTTGTATATTTTTAGCAACCCCACCAACTTGAACTCTACTTTTAGCTTGTATTTGAGTAGTTTGAACAGCTTTAATATTTGCTTTTGTTTGAATACTTTGTGTGACTCCCCCCACCTGAATTCTTGCTTTAGTTTGGATTGTATAAATTTCAGTTTTTTCTATCCTTGCTTTTGCTTGAATAGTATGAGTAACCCCACCCACCTGAATCCTACTTTTAGCTTGAATAGTAGTACTTTGAGTAGCTCTAATATTTGCTTTGGCTTGTATATCAGTTTGAGTGGTTACATCACTCCAAGTAACTAAATTATCATTAAGACTATGGCTGTTAGCTTTAAGATAAGCATCAGTTCTAACAATATTAGAGATACGAATCTCATTCATTACGCCATCAAAGAATTCTCCCCATTCATCATTTTGACCAATTTGAACATCATCTGTATTAGTATTTGCTGAACCACCCCAATCTTGCTGTGCATATGAAACTTCAGCACCATTCTTATACAATCTCATTTCTTCTTTTGTATCATCACAAATAGTTACAAGATTAGTCCATTCTGTTGTAAATGTAGTAGAAGATTCTACTTCATCAGTGCCAGTCCACCCATTTCTATTAATTAATACATCAACATCAAATACAGTATAATAATTAAATGTTCCAGAAATGCCTTTTGCTATTATAGTCCTCCAGTCATCTACAACATCAGGTTCACAAGTAATTTCTAATGTATAATTAATCAAACTAAAATCTGCATGATGAGCTACTTCAAGAAAATCATTTATTCCGTCAAATTCAGGAGCATTAGGACCAATCTTACCATTCCCTGCCCTTGAAGTAATTGTTATATTTGCATCTAATATATCATGATTACCGGTAGAATCTTTATAATCACCTGTAGTTTCTTGGAAATGCCACACACTAACAAAATTGTTATCCCATACATTTGTTGCTGGAGAAGAACCAATAGTAGTGCCAATATAAGTAGTATTATCTGCATGAGTATTATCAAAATAAAAATATAATTTGGTATTTGCAGAATTTGATAAAATTAAGTCAGATTTAGAAACAAATAAGAAAGCTGTTTCAGAACCATTGTCCCAAGAAATTATCTCTGCGTATATCTCTGTACTTCCATCAGATTTAGTAATAGCAATTTTTTGACTATTAGCACCAACTTCATCAAAAATTGCAGAAATATCATCATTATTTATACCAACAGAAGTTCCTAATTTTAACAATAAAGGAAAATGAGTTTGATTAGCATCAATTCTGCCAGAACTTACTACTGAAACTTCTATTCTTTTTGCCCAGCCTGCTAGCCAGTTTCTTCCTGCTTTAACAATATTGGCTTTGCCTTGTATTGTTTTGGTTAAATCTGTTATCCGAATACTCGCTTTTGCCTGTAAAACTCGTTCCGCATTAACTATTTTTATATCTGCTTTAGCCTGAATGGTTTGAGTAGCTACCCCAATTATTGCTTTAGCAGAAATAGAAGTAGAAAATGTCTTTTTTACACTTGCTTTTGCTTGGATAGTTTCTGTTCGTATATCAGCATAAGTAGCATAAGTACAATATCTGTTTCCTGACCTTTCCCATGTTACTGGTGTAACCCAAGTACCCCAAGGCACTCCAGTATTTTCAAAATAAGAATTAGTCCCTGTATCAGCATATCTTCTGAGAGATACAGAGAACACGCTTGCATCCGCTTGAAAAGGAATAACATAAACTCTATTTGACCCTATAAAACCTCCTGTTATTGTAAAAGTAAATTCAGCAGGAGTAGCTGTTCCAGTATCTAATACTACTGTTTCTGAACCACTATCTAAAACACCAGCAGTAGAATATAAAGCACCTTTTACATCTGTTCCGGAAAGCCAATCATCTCCTATTGCCGCAGTCAAACTTTGTATATTACAAGAACCACCTGGATTTCCATAATGACCTATATAAGAATCACCACCTAAATCAAATTCAGCATCTCCTGTTCCAGTTTGTCCGAAAGTAGGGTCAATAAATACAGGATAAACTGCTTTATCTAAAAATTTCTGTGGAACTGTAATTGTCATTTTGCCTAATCCTTCTGTAATAGTATTAGGCGTAGGGTGATTTCTTGCGTGAGGACTATCTATAAACAATTCTGCCCAACATTCATTGCCATTACTATCTTTTACTTTTGGTCTGTAAATATTACCAACTTTGCCATATCTATAATTTTTGCCTCCTCCTAAAGAGTAATTTCCACCGTTAATATGACTATGACTTGCAACAACATAAGATTTAATAACATGTTCGGGAGTATGTGCTACTACTTTTCCATCTTTGTCATAACCAGTTGTTTCTGTTTTAGTAACCACTCTTGCCTCATCTTCAGGATTATTTTGCTCATCATAAGGTGGCTGATAAATAAAATCAAAATCCTTATTATTTATTGAAAATTCAAAAATATTACTTTCTGGCTTTTTTAAAAGAACAACTTCCATTTCTGTCCCTCCTTCAGGACAATTAGGATTGTCTTCTATTTCATAAAAATGAATTTCTAAACCATTATTTTTCTTTCTCCATATAATTTTTTCCTTATCTGTAATTACTTCAGCATTTTCATACTCATCTATATATCTCACGGAAAAATTACCCTCATTATCCCAGCGGGTTAGCTTAAATTGAGGATAAAAGTCATCTTGCTTTGAATCCCCAATTTCAATATTTATATTATCTGCCTTATCCTCTTTTGCTTTTCTATGAAAAGTATTTCTTTTTACAGTATGTTTACTTTTAATCTCAGCAGATAAATCTTCTGTGTTTGGAATATTAACAGACATTTCGTTTCCTTATTAAAAATTTATTTAATTACCCTAATGGACCGTAAGTAAACATAGTTTGACCAGGCTGTCTATAAGGTCTTAATAATCTCTCTACTTGGTCAGTTCCACCTATTACTCCAAGCCCCTTAATTCCAATACTTTTTCTATAACTTTCTCTGTAATTGCCAATAGCTACTGAAGAAAGCTCATTATCTTCTCCTTCATCAGTTCTGATTAACTGTTCTGTTAAAATAACCAAAGCTCTTTTCACATCCGCAGGGATAGTAGTATATCCTGCTGTATAAGTTACTTTAGCCATTGGAATTATATTAGAAGCCATCGGGTCGCGTAGGCAGATATTAAGAACATAATCACCTAAAGCAAGTCCATAATATTCTATATAACCAACTCCTTCATTTATTCTCCAATTTGCTATTTTAGAAGCAGTATCCCAAGTAATAGTAGAACTTGGTCCATAAGTAACTACAATTTCTGAAATAGAAATTATAGGTCTTTTTGGAAGCTGGATAGCTATTCCATTCTTTGGATAATCATACATTACTCTAATATCTTCTGTTACATTTTGGCTATATCCAATATTTCCGCCTAACCAAGCATCTACCATAGATTGTCCTCTAGTTAAATACAATTGTAATTCTTCATCAGTATAGCCGTCTGTATTAATAAGAGTAGTTGCTTTAAATTCTGCTACTGTTAAATATCTTACTGCATAGATGTTTGCTTTAGTTTGGATTGAAGTAGATTCTTCTTCTTTTGTTATTCTGGCTTTTGCTTGAATACTTTTAGTTAAATCAGCATCTTGAATTCTTGCTTTCGTTTGAATACTAGAAGAAGAAGTAATAGTGATTCTAGCGAGAGCCATAATAGTGTGTTCTCCTAAATATTGAATAGACCCTTTAGCTGAAATTGTAATTTGAGTTTCTGATTGAATTCTCGCCAAAGCAGATGTTAATTGAGAAGAAGTTATTAACAAACTGGCTTTTGCAGATATCAAATAACTTGGAGTAAATACAATAGCTCCTTTTGTATCAATAGTTTGTGCAACTGTTTTTAAGATAGCTCCTTTAGCTTCTAAAATTTCAGAATATTCAACTAAAATATTTGCTTTTGCTTGGATACCTGTTTCTTGAGTTAAAATTATACTACTTAATGCTTGTATTGTTTGGAGTGTAGTTATTAATATGTTTGCTTTAGCTTGAAGAACTGCTTCTGAAACAATTTCTATAAAGCCTCCTACTTGAATGCTTTGAGTAGTTTCTTTCTTTACAGATGTTTTAGCTTCAATGGTTTTACTATTAGTTATCAGTAAATTTGCTTTGGCTTGTATTATCGGGCTAATACTGCTTATTTCTATTCTCGCTAAAGCACTAACAGAAGTACTTTGAGTCTGTTTGATATTAGCTCTGCTCTGAATAGTTGGAGAATCTGTCATTCTCAAATTAGCTTTTGCCTCAATAGCAGTAGAAGCCATTTTTCTTATGCTTGATTTTACTTGGATACTCTGACCTTCTCCACTTAACAATATTCTTCCTTTTGTTTCTATCAGTTCACTTTGAACACTACGCAAGTTAGCTAAAGAATTAATTAAAACACCTTGAGTTTGTCTAATATTAGCCTTGCTTTCTATATCGGGAGAAAAAGTAAGTTTCAAATTTGCTAAGGCTTGTATAGTATAGCTTTCTGTCTTTTGTATTCTTCCTAGTCCTTGTAAATTTGAACTATTCATTTTCTTTATATCTGCATTAGCTTGTATTGTATTGCCTACTCCGCCTACTAATACTCTGCCTTTTGAAGAAATAATTTCTCCTTGGAATGCTCTAATATTTCCCTTGCTTTGTATAATTGAAGAAGCAATTATCCTCAAATTAGCTTTCACATCTATATTAAAAGAGCTTGTTATTTTAATATTAGCCTTAGCTTCTATTAAAGTAGATACTCCAAGAAGTTTAATGGAAGCCTTTGCTATAATAGAAGAAGTAGCAGTAAGTTTCACATCTGCTTTTGCTTGAAGTGTAGTGCCTATGCCAGCAACCTGAACTCTGCTTTTTGTTTGAATAGTTTGAACAGTAGTTATTTTTAAATTTGCTATTGCCTGTATATTGACAGGAATGGTTTTTTCTATTCTGGCTTGTGAAGTGATATTATTTGAAAAAGTATTTTTGATATTTCCTTTAGCTTGGACAGTTTGGATAACTCCTAATAATTTAATATCTGCTTTACTCTGTATAGTTTGTCCTACGCCTCCTACTTGAATTCTGGCTTTTGCCTCAATAGTATCTAAAGGTGATTTTTCAATTCTACCAATAGCTTGGATATTAGAAGAAGAAGTAATTCTTATGTTAGCTTTAGTTTGGATATTAGTATCTTGAGTATTCAGTATATCTGCTTTTCCTGAAACAACGGAAGAAGTGGTAATTTTTATATTACTTTTAGCTTGAATAGTTTGAGCAACTCCTCCTACTTGAATTCTGGCTTTTGCTTGAATTGTATTTAATTGGGTAGATTTAATACTAGCCTTAGCTTGAATAGTAGAACTTTGTGTAGTAGAAGTAGTTTCACTATCTTGAGTATAGTTTTCACTCCAAAGGCTTCCACCTGTTATATTTGCTTTTGCTAATATTGTTTCCATATAAAAAGTTTAATTAAGAGTTATCTTTCCAAGCCCAAGCTCTAAAATAATAAGTAGTGTTTTCAGTTAATCCTGTTAATAAATGACTATTTCCTGTATCAAAATATGCTTGCAAACCATCATAAGGATTAGTAGGATAACCTCCTTCTTGGTATCTAACCATTGTTTTATCTGAATTCGGAGCTTTTGACCAAGTAATTAAGATAGACTGTGCTGATTTAACATCTAGTATAAAATT